>Ga0247720_100063_pt1 | contig 51978 bp, 46 predicted proteins | sample MSEWel2015_12_15_FD_189078 | JGI IMG/M metagenome (GOLD analysis project Ga0247720, IMG submission 189078) | Subsurface sediment microbial communities from gas well in West Virginia, United States - MSEEL Well Study Marcellus 3H_2015_12_15 | ecosystem: Environmental > Terrestrial > Deep... | reverse complement strand
CCACAGGCTCTAAGGCTGAAAGGAGATGATGAAGAATATCCATTTTCAATTATAGCCTTTTAGGTTAGGTTTTTATTTGAGTGAGCCTTCTTCGTTCGGTAAGGTTTTTATATGAGTTGACACGGGGAAAAAATAAATTGGCCTATGCCCCCCGGTTCAGATCGCTTAATGGGAAGTTGTATTTCTCTACCCTTTAGCGCGAAATGCAAGTTCAAGCATTTAAAAATACGCGCGGTATTCTAGCGGCCGAGGATGCCCCGGAATGGGTTAACAACCCCGGCGCTGATTGGGTGAAAAAATTGCGGCAGCCCATGGCTTCCCCCTCAGGGTGTTAAGTTGTACTTAACCCGGATATCCCCCACCCTCTCCACACCATCGCCGCTTTTCCTCCGCTTATGTTCCTATTTTCACAATTAAGCCAGGTTTAATGAGGAATTGTACCCCTCTACATCTTCCGCAAATGATCCTCCAGCACCATGCCCAGGGTCAGATAGTCCCGGTACAGCTCGCGGTACCTGGCGGCATTTTCAGGGTCAGGGATGTACGTTTTGGCGAAACCGCAGCCCATCTTTTCCTGGGCCGCCTCCACCGTCGGGTACAGCCCGGCAGCAACGGCGCCGAACATGGCTGACCCCAGGGCGCAGGTCTGGTCCGAGGCGGCTACTTTAATGGGCATGGCCAGCACATCGGCCAGGACCTGCATGACAAAGTCGTTCTTCCTGGCGATGCCGCCCAGGGCGATGACTTCTTTAATTTCGATGCCTTCTTCCATAAACCGGTCGTTGATGGCCCTGGCTCCATAGGCCGTGGCCTCTACCAGGGCGCGGAAAATCTTAGGCGCGGTGGTTCCAAGGGTCAGGCCGGTAATGGCTCCCTTCAGTGTCTGGTCCGCGTAGGGGGTCCGCCGGCCGTTGAGCCAGTCCAGGGCCAGTAATCCCGTCTCACCGGCGGGGATCCTGGCTGCTTCTTCTGAAAGGCGCTGGAGGAGGCGGCCTTCTATCTCTTCTTGTAGCTTTGCCCCGATTTCCCTGTCCACCAGGGAGATTTCTGGCAGCAGAACCTCCAGGGGCCAGGAAAGGAGGTCTTTGAACCAGGCATAGACGTCGCCGTAGGCTGACTGGCCCGCTTCCAGGCCGATGAGGCCGGGTATGACCGAGCCGTCTACCTGGCCGCAGATGCCGCCGATTAATTTATCGCCGATTGTTTCCTTAGGAGCAACCATTATGTCGCAGGTGGAGGTGCCCATAATCTTCACCAGGGCTCCGGGGGTGATCCCGCCGCCCACGGCGCCCATGTGGGCGTCCACGGCCCCTACCGCTACCGCGATCCCCGGCGGTAGACCGAGCCGCTCCGCCCATGCGGGCGTGAGATTCCCGGCCCGGGTAGCGGCGGTGTACGTCTTGCTGTAGAGCCGGTCGCGCAGGCCCTGCAGGAGGGGATCGATACGTACCAAGAATTCTTCCGGCGGCAGCCCTCCCCATTCTTCGTGCCACATGGCCTTATGCCCGGCCGCGCAGCGGCTTCTCTTGAGTAGCCGGGGATCTTCGGTGCCTGTGAGCAAGGCTGGTATCCAGTCGCAATGTTCCACCCAGGAATAGGCTGCTGCCCTTACCGCCGGGTCGTGACGTAAAACGTGGAGGATCTTGGCCCAGAACCACTCGGAGGAATAGACCCCGCCTTCATATTTGGTGAAATCGCTGCCGCCCCAGTGGCGGGCCGCATAGTTGATCTCCCCGGCCTCCTGCACGGCGGTATGGTCCTTCCAGAGGATGAACATGGCGTTGGGGTTCTCGCTAAATTCTTCGCGCAGGGCCAGGGGGCGTCCGCCAGCATCGACAGGACCCGGTGTTGAACCGGTGGTGTCGATACCGATGCCCACCACCCGCTGCGCCGCCCCCGGCGGGAGTCCAGCCAGCGCCCCCTTGACGGCGGCTTCCAGCCCTTCGAGATAGTCCAGGGGGTGCTGGCGGAATTGATTCTTGCCCGGATCGCAGTACATACCTGCGGCCCACCGCCGGTAATATGCCACCTCTCTGGCCAGCTCTTCTCCGGTGACGGCATCGACCACCACCGCCCGCACCGAATCGGTGCCAAAGTCGATGCCGATGACCAGATTATTATATTTCATTAATATCCCCCAATCTATATGCTAATAAAGCTAAAGTGGGAGTGTTATAGAAAACCGCCAAAAAACGCCAGCTGATCGGAGGCAGGCAAGCCGGCTAAGGCACCGTGTTTCTCCAGGGCTTCGATGACCGTTTTGCTCACCCGACTGCGGCGCTGGAGGTCCTCAAGAGAGGTAAAGGGCCGTTCCTGGCGGGCGCGGACGATAGCCTCGGCCGCCGCCTGACCTACCCCGGGCAGGGCCGCCAGGGGCGGTAACAGCTTACCCTTGCCCACCTGAAAACGGCTGGCAGCCGATCTTTGCAAATCAATGCGCTCCATGGTAATGCCCCGGCAGTACATTTCCCGGGCTACCTCCAGGATGGTGAGGATGTTCTTCTCCCGGGCGGTGGCCTCACTGCCCTTTTTCTCCAGGGTCGCGATTTCCTCCTGGATACGGGGCAGGCCGGCAACGACAATATCGGCGTCGAATTCATCGGCGCGGATGCTGAAAAAGGAAGCGTAGAAGGCCTCCGGGTAATAGACTTTAAAGTAGGCGATGCGGAAGGCCATGGTTACGTAGGCCACGGCATGGGCCTTGGGAAAGAGATAACTGATTTTTTTGCAGGACTGGATGAACCATTCGGGTACTCCTGCCGCCCGGATGGCCTCTTCATACTCTTTTTTTACACCCTTGCCTTTACGCACATCCTCCATGGTCCGGAAGGCGATATCGGCCACCACGCCGTGCTGCATGAGGTAGTTCATAATATCATCACGGGTGGAAATGGCCTCGCTGAGTTTGGCCGTGCCGCTTTTAATTAAATCCTGGGCGTTGTTTAACCACACATCGGTCCCGTGGGAGAAACCGCTGATGCGGACCAGCTCGGCGAAGGTCCGGGGCCTGGTTTCCTCCAGCATCTGGCGGACAAAACGGGTGCCGAATTCGGGAATCCCCAGGGTGCCGACCTGGGAACCGATGTCTTCCGGCCGCACCCCCAGGGCCTCGACACTGGAAAAGAGGGACATGGTCCGGGGCTCATCCAGGGGGATCTCACGGGCGTCGACACCGGTGAGGTCCTCCAGCATTTTGATCACCGTAGGGTCATCGTGGCCCAGGAGGTCCAGTTTCACCAGGCGGTGGCTGATGGCTTCATAGTCAAAATGGGTGGTGATGGTATTGCTGCCGGTGTCGTCGGCCGGGCGCTGCAATGGCGTAAAGAGATGGATATCCACCCGCCGGGGGACAACCATGAGCCCCCCCGGGTGCTGGCCCGTGGTCCTCTTGACGCCGGTAATCCCCCTGACCAGGCGGTTGATCTCCGCCTGGCGGGCCTTGAGGCCCCGCTCCTCCAGGTATTTATGGACAAAACCGAAGGCCGTGCGCTCGGCCAGGGTGGCTATGGTGCCGGCCCGGAATACATGGTCTTTGCCGAAGATTTCTTCGGCGTACTGGTGCGCCCGGGGCTGGTATTCCCCGGAAAAGTTGAGGTCGATGTCCGGTACCTTGTCGCCTTTAAAGCCCAGGAAGACTTCAAAGGGGATGTCGTGGCCGTCCTTTAACAACCTGGTCCCACAGCGGGGACAATCTTTCGCCGGCAGGTCGGCGCCGCAGTTGACGCTGCCGTCGGTAATAAACTCGCTGTAGCGGCAGGCGGGGCAGCGGTAATGGGGCGGCAGGGGGTTTACTTCCGTAATCCCGGCCAGGGTGGCCACCAGGGAAGAACCCACCGAACCCCGCGAGCCTACCAGGTAGCCGTCTTCGTTGGATTTTAATACCAGCTTGTGGGCGATTAGGTACAGCACGGCAAAGCCGTGGCCGATAATGGATTTCATTTCCTTGTCCAGGCGGGCCTGGACAAGTTCCGGCAAGGGGTCGCCGTACCAGTCATGGGCCCGGGTGGTGACAATCCGGGTTAACTCTTCTTCGGCGCCGGGGATCTCCGGCGGGTAAAACTCGTCGGGAATGGGCTTTAACTCTTCTATCTGGTCGGCAATGAGCCGGGGATTGGTGACTACCACCTCGCGGGCCGTTGCGGCATCCAGATAACTGAATTCCGCCAGCATTTCTTCCGTCGTCCGGTAGTAGAGGGGGGCCTGGACCTCGTCGGCATAACCCTGCCCGGCCTGGAGGATCTGACGGTAGATGGCATCCTCCGGGTTTAAAAAGTGAACGTCACCGGTAGCCACCACCGGTTTGTGAAGTTTTTGGCCCAGGGCGATAATTTGCCGGTTCATGTCCATCAGGGCCTGGCGGTCGGCAAGTTTACCTTCCCGGATTAAAAAATCGTTGTTGGCCAGGGGCTGGATCTCCAGGAAATCATAAAAGGAGGCAATCTCCTCCAGGCGTTCGGCGCTTGCCCCGGCCAGGTAATGCCTGATTAATTCCCCGGCCTCACAGGCCGTACCTAAAAGAAGTCCCTCACGGTACTGCTGGATTAAACGGCGCGGCAACCTGGGTTTGCGGTAAAAATATTCCAGATGGGCCCGGGAAACCAGGCGGTATAGATTTTCTAATCCCTGCTTGTTTTTCACCAGCAAGATGATGTGATAAGTCTGCTGGCGGTCGGGTGGCTGGTCGTCCTCATCAAAAAGGTAGCCCTCCAGGCCGTAGATGATTTTTACGCCGTATTTACTTCCGGCCTCGGCGGCTGCCGGGAAGGCCTGCAGGACGCCGTGGTCGGTGATGGCTATCGCTCCATGGCCCCACCGGGCCGCCTGTTTCACCGCCGCCGCTACCTCGGTTACACCGTCCATGGCGCTCATCTTGGTATGGAGGTGCAGCTCCACCCTTTTTTCCGGCGCCGTATCCCGCCGCTCGGGGCGTTCCCCCCGGGCGACGGCGTCGGCAATCAGCACCAGTTCCTGGCTGTAACGGTCGTACTGGACCGGGCCCTGCACCTGCACCCATTCTCCAACTGCCAAACCGTTCTCCACCAGGGGACCGGCGTCGGCAAAGGCTTTGACGCTGATGGAGTCGGTATAATCGGTGAGATTAAAACTTACCAGCCAGCGCCCGGATTTCAGCTGCCGCGCCGTAAAATCCAGAACTTCCCCCTGGACGGCAACCTGCTTTTCCTCCTCCTGGATTTCCTTCAAGGGCAGGAAAGGAGCCGTAATCTTTTTCCCCAGGAGGAAACCGTTGTCCATATTTTGCCGGCTGTTCCCTTTTTTCTCCTGGCCGTCCTTTTTAGCCGGGCCGTCTTCCTTTCCCCCGTCGGCCGCTTCTTCCCTGACCCGGACTAAACGCTCTTCCTGGAGCCGGCGGGAAACGGCCGCCAGTTCTTCCTGGTATTCCCGGTCGGCGACCAGTTCCACCTGCACCTGGTAGCCATACTGCTGCAAGACTTCCTGCAAAACCCTGTCGCCCCGGCAGGACCGTAAGGCCTCCACGGCCAGGGAGACCGGTAGTATCAACTGCAACACCCCAGCACCGGGTTCCAGCCGCGCCCCGGCCAGCCAGGCCGAGGTACCATTACCCAGGCGCCGGGCCACCTCATCCAGGATGGCGGCCTTCTTTTCCCGGCAAAAGGTTGCCAGGTCGGCAGGGGGTGAAGGTCCCAGGATATTAAATATAAATTCAAAGCCGGGAAACTGCCGCGCAAGGAGCTGCCGGCAGGCTTCAATATCCTCGGGTTCCAGGTTGCAGGGAGGGCAGAGGGAAAGGTAACATCTGCCGCTCTTGCGGTCAATTGTAACTTTATGCACGGCCCCCTGCCGGAGTAATTCCTGCCACAGGTTTTCCCTGCCAGCCATGGCCATCAATCCTTACCCCAATCGTTACCGGTACTTTTCCATTTCCCGGGCTAGCATTTCTTTTACCCGGGGCACCAGTCCTTCCCGGGGCAGGGCTAATTCCTGCCCTCCATGCCGCCATTTCACATCCACCGTACCCTGGCTCAGGGTTTTTTTACCTATAGTCAAGCGTAATGGATAGCCTATAAGGTCAGCTTCGACAAATTTCATGCCGGCCCGTTCGTCGCGATCATCAAGCACCACCTCAACACCGGCAGCCAACAGCTCCTGGTAGAGGCCTTCGGCCATTTCCCGCTGGCCGCTGTCCTTTAAAGAGGCGGGAATAATGACCACTTCATAGGGAGCAACGCTCAAAGGCCAGATAATGCCGTGCTCATCATGGTGCTGCTCGACGACGGCGGCCATGGTGCGGCTGACGCCGATGCCGTAACAGCCCATGACAATGGGATGCTCATGGCCCTGCTCGTCGGTATAGGTGGCGCCCAGGGGCTGGCTGTACTTGGTACCTAGCTGGAAAACCTGCCCGACTTCTATCCCGCGGGCCTGGCTTAAGGGGGCGCCGCACTGGGGACAGGGTTCTCCCGCCTCCACCTGGCGGAGGTCGGCAAAGGCTTCCGCTTTAAAGTCGCGGCCGGGGTTGACGCCTACCAAGTGGTAGCCTTCCCGGTTGGCACCGGCTACAGCGTTAACCAGGTATGGAATCTCCAGGTCGGCGTAAATTGGTACACCCCTTAAGCCCACCGGCCCAACATAACCTACCGGCGCGCCGCTTACAGCCATCACCTTCTCGGGGTCGGCCAGGACGAGATGCCGGCAGCCCAGGTAATTCTGAAGCTTTACTTCATTGAGTTCCCGGTCACCCCGGACCAGAGCGGCCACCAGCTGCCCATCGGCCTCATAAAAAATGGTTTTAATCAGCCTATCCGGGGTGATCCCCAGGAAGGTGCTAACTTCGGCTACCGTTTTCTGTCCGGGGGTAGCCACTTCTTTAAGGGACTGCGGTGTTTCCGCTACCGGTTTGGGCAGCGCCCTGGCCGCGGCAATTTCGACGTTGGCCGCATAGTCGCACTTCTGGCAGTATACCAGCAGCGCCTCCCCGGTAGATGCCAGGGCCATAAATTCATGGCTGTAGTTGCCGCCAATGGCGCCGGTGTCAGCCTGGACCGTCCGGAAATCCAGGCCGCAGCGGCGAAAGACATTGCTGTAGGCCTGGTACATTTTGGCATAACTCTGGTTCAGCCCTTCCTGATCCCGGTCAAAGGAGTAGAGGTCCTTCATGATAAATTCCCGGCCTCTGAGAAGGCCAAAACGGGGCCGCCGTTCGTCGCGGTATTTATTTTGAATCTGGTACAGGAGCAAGGGTAATTGTTTATAGGAGCTGACTTCGCTCCGTACCAGGGCGGTGATAATCTCCTCGTGGGTGGGACCCAAGCAAAACTGGCGCTGGTGCCGGTCCCGGAGGCGGAACATTTCCTCCCCGTAAACCTCCCAGCGACCGCTTTCCTGCCAGAGTTCGGCCGGCTGGATAATGGGTAGAACAACCTCCTGGCCGCCGGCCCGATCCATTTCCTCGCGGATGATCCGCTCTAGTTTGGCCAGCACCCGCCGTCCCAGGGGTAAATAAGTATAGATCCCGGCTGCTGCCTTGCGTATGAAGCCGGCCCGCAGTAATAACTGGTGGCTGGCGATCTCGGCCTCGGCCGGCGTTTCCCTTAAAGTCGGTGCCAGTAATTCACTCGTGCGCATTCTCTTCCTCCCCTTCTTCTGCTGCCAGGCGCCTGGCTTCTTCAATAAGGGCCCGGGCCATATCCTCTTCCTTGACCTTGCGGACGGGACGACCGTGGCGAAAAAGAAGGCCGAAGCCAGGACCACCGGCAATACCGACATCGGCCTGGCGAGCCTCGCCGGGGCCGTTGACGGCACAGCCCATGACGGCTACCTTCAGGGGCCTGGCTACATCCTGAAGGTCCTGCTGCACCCGGGCTGCCACCCCTTCCACATCTACCTGGCAGCGGCCGCAGGTGGGGCAGGAAATAAGCTCGATGCCCCGCCGGCGCAGGCCCAGGGAACGCAAGATAGCAAAACCGGCTACCACTTCCTGCACAGGGTCGCCCGTCAAAGATACCCGGATGGTATCGCCTATCCCTTCGTTAAGTAAAATGCCAATCCCTACTGCCGATTTGACAGCTCCCTCCAGGCCGCGCCCGGCTTCCGTCACCCCCAGGTGCAGGGGATAATCCACCTGCCCGGCCAACCGGCGGTAGGCCTCGATCATCAATGGTACCTCCGCAGCTTTCAGGGAAATTTTTATGTCAAAGAAATCCAGGTCCTCCAGCAGGTGGACATGTTTCAAGGCGCTGGCTACCATGGCTGCGGCCGTTACACCGCCATGGGCGGCCATGGCCTCCTTCTCCAGGGAGCCGGCATTGACGCCGATGCGAATGGGTACCCGCCGGGCAGCCGCTTCCCTTACTACAGCCTTCACCCGCCCGGGCCCGCCAATATTCCCTGGATTCAAGCGCAGGCCGTCAACCCCGCCTTCCAGGGCGGCCAGGGCCAGGCGGTAGTCAAAGTGAATATCGGCGATAATGGGGATATCCACCTGCGCTTTGATCCTGGCCAGGGCTGCTGCCGCTTCTTGATCCGGTACTGCCAGGCGGACTATTTCGCAGCCGGCCCGGGCCAGCCTCTGGATCTGGGCAACAGTAGCGGCGATATCCCGGGTATCGGTATTGGTCATGGACTGGACGGAAATGGGCGCCCCCCCGCCTACGGCCACCTTGCCCACCCGGATCTGCCGCGTTGGCCGGCGCTTAATCTCCATTAAGGTCACCTCAGCTGAAGATGCGGATTAAATCGTGGTAGGTTATTAAAATAAGCAGGCCCATGAGGAGGGCAAAGCCGATGAGGTGGATTAAATTTTCTTTCTCCGCGCTTATTGGCCGGCCCCGCACCGCCTCCAGGCTTAAGAATACCAGCCGGCTGCCATCCAGGGCGGGAATGGGCAGCAAATTGATGAGCCCCAGGTCCAGGCTTAAAACCGCCATGAAGTTCAGGACGTTGGCCAGGCCATAGGTAGCCGCCTGACCCACCAGCTGAATTATGCCCACCGGCCCGACAACCTCGGGGGCCACCTTGCCGGTAACCATTTGCACCAGGCTTAAGATAATAAGCCTGGTAATTTCATAGGCCTGTCTGAGGCCCAGGATGATCGAGGTCCACAAACCCTGCCGCTCCCAGGTAGGGCCGATACCAATCATGCCTACCCCTGACTGGGGATCCCTGATGGTGGTCAGGGTCACCCGCTGCTGCCGGCCGTCCCGCTCGATTGTGAGGATAATTTCCTCCCCCGGATGCTGGTAGATCTGGTGCACCAGGTCGCGCCAGCTATTGACCGGTGTATTGTCGACCATTAAGATTTTATCCCCCGGCTGTAAACCCGCCCTGGCTGCCGGCATCCCAGGTTCCACACGGCCGATAACATTAATATCCGCCGGTATGCCCAGGACCATAAAAACGAAAATAAAAATAAGGACGGCCAGGAGGAAATTCATGCCTGAACCGGCGGCAATGACCCCCATGCGCTTAAGCAGCGGCTGCCGGTTGAAGCCCCGCGGGTCGTCGAGATCCGGGCCCTCCATCCCGGCCATGCGGTTAAAGCCGCCCAGGGGAAAGGCGCGTAAGGAGTAAACCGTCTCCCCTTTTTTCACCTGCCAGATGGCCGGCCCCATACCGATAGCGAACTCTTCCACCTTGATGCCGGCTTTTTTGGCCGCCAGGAAGTGCCCGCCTTCGTGGACCATGATTAAAATACTGAAGATAACCAGGGCCAGGATAATGGTCACTGGGCTTCAGCTCCTTCGAAAATTTGCTTCTACCAAAAATGGTTCTTAATACTATCCCTTAGCCTGGACTGGACGGTACAGGCTCCAGGCTCCGGAGGTTCTCGGCTAGCAAACTTGGCGCTCAGCCTTGCTCGGCGGCGGGGGTGGCCCGACTTTGTTTCTTTGATCAACCATAACGGGGCGTGGCATTTCTCATTCCTGAAGCTACGTTATGATCCCCATCCCGTTCACCGCCGCCTCACTATGACTTAGCTGAGTTTGCTGACGCCTCGAGCCAAGTCGCTTTCCGCCTGTACCATCCAGCCCCTTGTCTGCTACATTTCCATAATTCGTGGGGCGGGCGTCAGCCCCCATGAGGGCTTCACTTACAAAACCCTTCAGCCACTTCTTCCGCCCGTCGCCGCGCCCAGGCGTCGGCAGCAAGAACTGCTTCCAGGTCAGTAGCCGCTGTCGGCCGGTGTTCTTCCAGGACCCTGGCTACGACCTGGCTGATGGCTGTCAGCGGTATTCTCCTTGCCAGGAAATACTGGACGGCCACTTCGTCGGCGGCACTTAAAACCGCCGGGTAAGTCCCCCCGGCCCGGCCGGCGCGGTAGGCCAGCTCTAGGCACGGGAAACGTTCCAGGTCCGGCTGGCTGAAATCAAGGTGTCCCAGGGCCGCCAGGTCCAGCACCTGGCTGTCTAAATCCCAGCGTTCCGGCCAGGTCAGGGCGTACTGGATGGGCAGGCGCATATCGGCGGGCCCCAGGTGGGCAAAAAGGGCACCGTCACTGTAGCGCACCAGGGCATGGACGACGCTCTGGGGGTGGATCAAAACTGCAATCTGGTCATAGTCCAGGTTAAAAAGGTGTTTGGCTTCAATGACTTCCAGGCCTTTATTCATCAGGGTGGCCGAATCTACGGTAATCTTCGGCCCCATCACCCAGGTAGGGTGATTTAAAGCCTCCTCCGGGGTAACGGCGGCCATTTCTTCCAAGGTTTTCTCGCGTAAAGGCCCCCCGGAAGCCGTGATGATCACTTGCATCACCCGGCCGCCCTGGCGCAGGCACTGGAAAATGGCGGAGTGCTCGCTGTCGACCGGTATAATCTGGCGTCCCAGAGCACGGGCCCGGCCCATGACCACCTCACCGGCAGCTACCAGGATCTCTTTGTTGGCCAGGGCAATATCCTTACCGGCCTCCAGGGCGGCCAGGACCGCCGGCAGGCTACAGGTTCCCACCATAGCGGCCACTACCAGCTCCACCTCGGCCAGGCAGGCGGCTGCCAGAAGGCCTTCCTCTCCGGCCAGGACCTTGACCTTTAACCCGCTAACCCTGGCAGCCAGTTCCCTGGCCCCTGCCGGGTCCAGGAGGACGGCCAGGCGGGGACGAAACCGCTTTACCTGCTCGGCCAGGAGTTCTACATTTCTGGCGGCTGCCAGGGCGGCAACCCTGAATTGCCCGGGATGGGCGGCTACAACCTCCAGGGTCTGGCGGCCGATGGAGCCGGTTGAACCTAGAACTGCTATCTCTCTGACCACTTATTTAGTCACCCCCTGCCGGGAACGCGAAAAAGCCTTTAAGACTACCAGCGTCATGGGCCCAATGACCAGACCGGCAATCCCCAGAAGCTTCAAGCCGGTGTACAGGGCAATCAAGGTTGTCAACGGGTACAGCCCCAGGCTGACGGCCACCAGTTTGGGTTGCAGTACCTGGCGCAGGATAATGATAAAGGCATACAGGGTTAAAAGGGCCAGCCCCAGGCCATAATGGCCCAGGATAAATTCGACAATGATCCAGGGAATGAAAACCGTTCCCGGACCAACAATGGGCAACAAATCGGCCAGGCCGATTAAAAAGGCCAGGGTTAGGGCATAATCAACTCTTAAAATTAAAAGCCCGATAATACTCTGGGTCATCTGCAGGCTTACCAGTAAAATTTCTGCCCGCAGGTAACCGATAATAGCCTGGCTCAAGGAGCTGAAAACCTTACTCATCCGTTCCCGCCAGGGCGGTGAAACTATCTGGAGCAGGGTGCGGAGGATAAAATCTTTATCCCGGCTGAAAAAGTAAGTGGCCACCAGGGTAATGATCAGCGAAATAAAGAGTTCCGGTAGGGAACTGATAAAAGCTATTAGCCACTGGACCGTAAGGCCAAGCAGGTTCTTCAGCCAGGCAACCGCATTGTCCAGGAAGGACTGCAGGGTATTCAAGACTTCAACGGGCAGGTTACCCGCAAAATAAAAACTCTGGAGGCGGGTAAAATACTCCTGGAAGGCAGCCCCCAAGGCCCGTGCCTGGGCCGGCAGGGTTAAGGCCAGGCTCTCCAGCTCGACAATCAGGTTGGTCACCAGATAAAAGATAGCTATGCTAAGGATGGCTAGAATAGATAAGAGGGTGATAATTACTGCCCAGCCACGGCCTATTTTAAGCTTGCTTTCAATAAAGTTAACAACCGGATCGATAATTGCTGCCAGTAGGGCGGCCAGGGCAAAGGGCAGCACTACCGGTACCAGGGCTCTAATGATTTCCCCGGTAGCGGGTAATATGTAATAAAAAAGCAACAGGAAAAGGAGGGCAGCCATTAAGGCTACCAGTAAAGTTTGAAAGGTTTGTTTAAACCGATCGTCAAAGTTAGCCAAAGGTTTCACTCCATTTTTGGTAAAAAGAAGACCAGATAATAGTATACCACCGGAGCCACCAGGAGCAAACTATCAAAACGGTCCAAAATTCCCCCGTGTCCTGGTAAAAGCCAGCCGCTGTCCTTAACCCCTGCCTGGCGCTTAAAACCCGATTCAATTAAATCGCCGGCTTGGGCGGCAATAGCGGAGAGTATTGCCAGCCCTGCCAGTAGCCAGCTATTTAAAGCCGGCAAAATGAGAGGGCCCAAAACTTCAGCCACCACTAAAGTTACCAGCAGGCCGCCGATGGCCCCGGCCCAGGTTTTACCGGGGCTGAGGCTGGGCCAGGGGTGGCGGCGGCCGAAGATACGGCCGCAAAAATAAGCACCGGTATCATTGGCCCAGGTCATGAGGAAGGTCAGGATGAGGATCGCGGCACCGCCGGGTAAAAGGCGGAGCAAAGGCAGGTAAGCCAGCAGCCCCCCTACATACCAGCTCCCCAGTAAGGTTATGGCCACATCGGCCGCTGCCACGCGGGGAAACAGGGTCAGGAAGAGTAAGAGCATCCCCACTGTTAGTCCAGCACCCGGCCAAGCGACCATCCCCTTATTAAGATATGCTACCAGGACAAACATCAGCCCCCCTATAATACCGGCCGGGACCAGCGGTTTTAGCTTCCAGCAAACGGCCAAGTGGTAAAATTCCACCAGCCCGGTAAAGGCCACCAGGATTACCAGCAGGAGGAACCACCAGCCACCCAGGTAAGCCGCTCCCAGTAATAACGGGATACCCACCAGGGCAACTAAAATTCTGGTGCCTAGCACAATCAACACCACCACGGGTCAATTTTTTAGGCCGCCGAAACGCCTTTCCCGCTGCTGGTAAGCCAGCAGGGCCTGGCGTAAATTTTCCCGCCGGAAATCCGGCCAGCAGACATCAGTAAACCATAGTTCGGTATAGGCCAGCTGCCAGAGCAAAAAGTTGCTGAGGCGCATTTCCCCGGAAGGGCGAATTAAGAGATCGGGGTCAGGCAGGTCTCCGGTATAAATGGCACCTTTAAGCACCCCTTCGTCTATATCCTCGGGACGGAGTTTACCGGCCAAAACTTCGCGGGTAATCTGCCGGCAGGCATCCACCAGTTCGGCCCGACCGCCGTAGTTGAGGGCCAGGTTGAGGATGAGCCGGTTGTTGCCGGCCGTTTCCCGGCGGGCTCGGGCCAGTTCTTGCCGGGCCGCTAACGGCAGGGCTTCCAGGCGGCCAATGGCCCGCACCTGGACCCCTTCTTTCTTTAATTCGGGTAATTCCCGGTGCATGTATTCGACCAGGAGGTTCATTAACGCTTCCACTTCTTCCCGGGGTCTTTTCCAGTTTTCTGTAGAAAAAGCATATACTGTAAGGACGGCAATGCCCCAATCAACGCAAGCTCGGACAATATCGCGTAAAGCCTCGACCCCCGCCCGGTGGCCGGCCGCCCGGGGCAGGCCCCTCTTCCTGGCCCAGCGACCATTGCCGTCCATGATAATGGCTACATGGCGCGGTAGCTTGCCTGGTTCGAGTTCCGTATCCTTCGTTGCCTTGGTTGGTCCGGGGCGGAGCCATCTGGTCAGGAAACCAGCCACCAGTTTCCCCCCTAATGCTAGCAGCCTATAAAACAAACCCCCTCAAGGAGGGGGATTGTCGCCATCCTATTCTTCGACGATGGCCTCATTGGGACAGGCTTCTCGACAGGTACCACAATCAGTGCAGAGTTCCGGGTCAATAACATAGGTGTCTTCGCCTTCGGAAATAGCGCCCTGGGGGCACTCATCTGCACAAACGCCACAGGACAGGCACTCTTCTGTTATCCGATGGGGCATAGGTCCTTACACCTCCTTTCACTGGTGGTTAGTATCTACATAAGCCAGGACCAGGTCAACCTGGCCGGCTCCCACCAGGCGCAAACGCACGACGCGGCCCTCTTCTTCCTCACCCGGTAAAGGGCGAAGGGGACCGGTAAAGGAGTAATTATGCACCTGCCATCCGCTAGCTGCCAAGAGCCTTTTGGCTTCAGCGAGGGTTAAGCCCAGGCAGTCAGGTACGGTCAAAGCTAGACCTCCATAATTTCCGCTTCTTTATTGGCCAGGATCTTATCAATGGTCTGGATGTAATTATCGGTTAGCTTCTGGACCCTGTCCTGGGCCCGCTTGACCTCATCTTCCGAAGCAGCTTTATTTTTCTCCTGAGCTTTTAACTTGTCGTTGGCATCCCGGCGGGCATTGCGGACCAGTACCCGGAATTCCTCAGCCTTCTTACGGACCATTTTGACCAGCTCGGTACGCCGCTCTTCTGTTAACTGAGGAATAACAATGCGAATAACGGTGCCGTCGCTGGCCGGCGTCAACCCCAGGTCCGACTTTAAAATGGCCTTTTCCATTTCCGGCAGGATATTGCGGTCCCAGGGTTGGACGACCAGAAGCCGGGCTTCCGGGGCGGAAACCGTGGCCAGCTGGTTAATGGGGGTGGGTGTACCATAATAGTTAACGGTAACCTTCTCTAGCAGGGCCGGATTGGCCCGTCCCGCCCTGATAGAAGCCATCTCGCGGCGTAAGTTCTCGACTGCCTTTTGCATTCTGCTCTCGGCTTCTTTTAAAATTTCCTCCAGCATCACTCTAACCTCCCGACAAAGGTACCGATGGGTTCACCCATGATTACTTTCAGGATATTGCCTTTTTCTTTTATGCCAAAGACAATAATGGGAATGCGGTTATCCATACACAGGGAAGTAGCGGTTGCGTCCATTACTCCCAGGCCACCGTTCAATACTTCCAGGTAATCGAGATCCTTCAACCTCTTGGCATGGGGGTTTATCTCGGGATCGGAATCATAAACGCCATCAACCCGTTTGGCCATTAAAATAACATCGGCTTCTATCTCGGCCGCCCGCAGGGCTGCGGTAGTATCCGTGGAAAAATAAGGGTTACCTGTCCCGGCAGCAAATATAACTACCCGGCCCTTTTCCAGATGCCTGATGGCCCGGCGGCGGATGTAAGGCTCGGCAATTTGGCGCATTTCAATGGCCGTCTGCACCCGGGTATCCACACCCTGGCTCTCCAGGGCATCTTGCAGGGCTAGGGCGTTAATTACCGTCGCCAGCATACCCATGTAATCGGCCGTGGCGCGGTCCATACCCCTGGCACTACCCTTAACTCCCCGCCAGATATTGCCGCCGCCGACAACTATGGCTACATCCACTCCCAGATCCCTTACTTCTTTTATTTGCGCGGCTATAGAAGTGAGGACTTCCTGGTCGATACCAAAACCCTGGGTGCCGGCCAGGGCTTCCCCGCTAACCTTTAGAACTACCCGTTTAAACTTGGGTTGCCCCATACCTGGTATATACCTCCGTAACTCCTGAATACTTTCTACACGTTCCCGAAAAATCCTCTTCACCCGTGGAAAAAAAGAGCACCGCGGTGCCCTTTTTTTCTGCCCTTTATTCCTCCGCCTTGATACCTTCGCCTACTTCATAGCGGACAAAACGCCGGACAACAATCTTTTCGCCCAGCTTGGCTACGGCCTCGTTGATAAGGTCCTGAATGGTCCGATCCATATCTTTAATAAAAGGCTGCTCCAGGAGGCAATTATCCTGGAAGAATTTTTCCAGGCGGCCGGCAACAATCCTGTCGATTACTTTTTCCGGCTTGCCTTCATTTAACGCCTGGGCCCTTAAGATTTCCTTTTCTTTGGCCAGGACTTCATCCGGTACATCTTCCCGGGCTATATACTCAGGCCGGGAAGCAGCTACCTGCATGGCCAGGTCGTGGACCAGTTCCTTAAAGGCGTCGGTCTTGGCGACAAAGTCGGTCTCACAGTTGACTTCAATTAAAACGCCTATCCGGCCCCCGCCATGAATATAAGCATGCACCAGGCCTTCACTGGCTATTTTACCGGCCCGTTTGGCTGCAGTGGCCAGACCTTTCTTACGTAAATATTCAATGGCTTGCTCCATGTCGCCGCCCGACTCTTCCAGGGCCTTTTTGCAGTCCATCATTCCTGCTCCCGTCCGGTTCCGCAGCTCTTTGACGTCAGCAGCCGAAATCATAACTTCACTCCTCCACTGTTTACTTTTACTGGCAGGTTACAAACTATAACAGCCAGCCGGGTATTGACAGCACGTATACACTATGTAAGCGTAGGTAAAACCTACGCTCAGTAATATTATTCTCCCACGACTTCTTCCGGTTGATCCTGGCCCTGCAGGCCCTCTAAAACGGCGTCAGCCATTTTACTGGTCAGCAAACGGACGGCTCTGATGGCATCGTCGTTACCGGGAATAACGTAATCTATTTCATCGGGATCGCAGTTGGTATCGACAATGGCCACAATAGGTATACCCAGCCGCCGCCCTTCGGCCACGGCAATTCGCTCTTTGCGCGGGTCGATAATAAAGAGGGCATCAGGCAGGTTCTTCATTTCCTTAATGCCGCCCAGATAACGCTCCAGTTTTTCCTTCTCACTGCGTAAACGGGCTACTTCCTTTTTGGGCAGCACCTCAAAAGTGCCTTCTTCTTCCATCCGCTCCAGCTCTTTTAAGCGCTCGATGCGCCGGCGGATGGTCTGGAAGTTGGTGAGCGTCCCTCCCAGCCAGCGTACGTTGACATAAAACATGCCACAGCGCTCGGCTTCTTCTCTGACGGCTTCCTGGGCCTGCTTTTTGGTGCCCACAAAAAGGATTTTGCCCCCGTCGCGGGCCAGGTCCCGGACGAAATTATAGGCTTCTTCAATCTTTTTGACGGTGCGCTGGAGGTCAATGATATAAATCCCGTTGCGCTCCGTAAAAATATACGGTGCCATTTTAGGATTCCAGCGCCGCGTCTGGTGGCCGAAGTGGACACCGGCCTCCAGCAACTGCTTCATGGAAATAATCACTGAACTGCACCTCCTGTAGTTTTAGCCGCCGCTACCTTCATCAGGTCAGGAGGACCTTGGCAAACGGCACTTCTCCTACCTTCCGGTGCGTGTGGAATTAAGCACCAGAGGTTAGTATAGCATAAACCCATGGTGCCCGGCAAGTCATACTCTCAATTTAACGGCGAAGCTTTTCTAACTCCTCCAGCAAGTGATCGTTGAGGATGCGGATATAGGTCCCCTTCATGCCCAGGGACTTGGATTCGATGACGCCGGCACTTTCGAATTTCCGCAGGGCGTTGACGATAACGGAACGGGTTATACCCGCCCGGTCGGCGATCTTACTGGCCACCAGAATACCTTCGTCGCCGTCCAGCTCGGCAAAGATGTGCTCCACGGCCTCCAGTTCGGAGTAAGACAGGGTCGCCAGGGCAACATGGACAGCAGCACGTTTGCGGGCTTCTTCCTCAATTTTGTCGGTTTTGGAACGCAAGATCTCCATACCAACTACGGTGGCACCATATTCGGCCAGGACCAGGTCTTCGTCATCAAAGCGGACGTTAAACTTGGAGAGGACCAGGGTACCCAGGCGCTGGCCGCCGCCGACAATAGGCACGACCGTGGTCAGCTTGTTGTTGAAGACACATTTTTTATCCAGGTCAAAAACGCAGGCGTTGCCTACCTGGCAAAAGTTGGCCTGGGTTTCGTCAATGCGCAGGAGCTGTTCATTGTACTGTTCCGGAAAACGCTCGGACTGGAAGACAATGTCTTCCATAATGTCGCAGGTGAAACCTTCAACAAAGGCATATCCCAGGACGCGGGCATGGCGGCCTACAATGTAAGTGTTGGCTCCCAGGACATCACGCATTACATTGGCCATTTCTTGAAAGTCCACCGGATTACCGGCCGCCCGCTGCAGCAGGCGGTTGATTTTCCTTGACCTTTCCAACAAAGTTTCCATCAACCATCTTCCTTCCCTTAAAGTATATAACTTTGTAAATCGGCATGTTGCATTATGTCGCCCAGCTGTTGCCGGACATAAGTTGCATCGATAACAATCTTGCGTTCCTCCACTTCTGGCGCCCGGAAAAGGAGATCCTGCAAAACCTTTTCCAGGATAGTATGCAGCCGGCGTGCGCCGATATCTTCGCCCTGATTATTTACAGTATAAGCAATATCGGCAATTTCCGCAATAGCATCATCTGAAAAATGCAGTTCTATACCATCTACTGCCAGAAGTGCCGTGTACTGGCGCAACAGGGAATTTCGGGGTTCGGTTAAAATGCGTTTGAAGTCGTCCCGGCTCAAACTTTTAAGTTCTACCCTGATTGGAAACCGCCCCTGGAGCTCAGGGATGAGATCTGAGGGTTTGGCCACATGGAAGGCCCCGGCGGCAATAAAGAGAATATGGTCGGTTTTCACCGGGCCGTACTTGGTCTGGACAGTGGTACCTTCCACAATGGGCAAAATATCGCGCTGGACTCCTTCCCGGGAAACGTCAGGGGCACCCCCTTTTTCCCGCCCGGCTATCTTATCGATCTCATCCAGGAAGATGATCCCATCCTGTTCCACGCGCTGGACAGCTATGGCCGCCACCTCGTCCATATCAATCAGTTTATCGGCCTCCTGCTGGGTGAGGATCCGCCGGGCTTCCGCCACCGTTACCAGGCGCTTGCGCTTGCGCCGGGGGAGCATACTGCCCAGCATATCCTGGAGGTTCATCCCCAGCTCTTCCAGCCCCAGGCCGCCCATAACAAACCCCGGGACGGCATTATCTTCTACTTCCACCTCCACCATCATGTCTTCCAGTTCCTGGCGCTTTAATTTTTCCCTGAAGATGGCTCGCTGTTCGGCGGTATTCTCGTCTTCGGTCGCCATCCCTTCCCCGCCGGCCGATCCCCCACCAAAGAGAACCTCCCACGGGGAACGGCTACCCCTTTCCTTCCCGACCCGGGGGGCGATCAGGTCCAGCAAACGCTTTTCCGCCAGTTTGGCTGCTTTTGCCTCTACTTCAACCCGCTTTTCTATTTTAACCATTCTCACGGCATTTTCTACCAGTTCCCGGATCATGGATTCTACATCACGGCCGACATAACCAACTTCCGTGAAGCGGGTAGCTTCTACCTTTAAGAAAGGCGCCCCTACCAGGCGCGCTAGTCTACGGGCAATCTCGGTTTTGCCTACACCTGTAGGGCCAATCATAATGATATTCTTGGGCAGGACTTCATCGCGTAAATCGGGGCCCAGTTTCTGCCGGCGGTAACGGTTTCTCAGGGCGATGGCCACGCATTTTTTCGCTTCTTCCTGGCCGACAATATAGCGGTCTAACTCGGCTACTATCTGCCGGGGTGTAAGGTCCAAACTTTTCCCCTCCCCTTGGGCATTAGAGTTCTTCTACCACAATATTATTGTTGGTATAGATGCAGATAGAAGCAGCAATCTCCATGGCTTCCCGGACGATGGCACCGGCCTCCAGGTCGGTATGTTTTACTAAGGCCCGGGCTGCCGCCAGGGCATAGGGACCGCCGGAGCCGATGGCGGCGATGCCGTCATCGGGTTCAACTATTTCACCGTTACCTGAAATTACCAAAAGATGATCCCGGTCGGCCACCACCAGCAGGGCTTCCAGGCGCCGTAAAAACCTGTCCGTACGCCATTCTTTCCCCAGCTCTACGGCAGCCCGCTGGAGGTTACCGTGGTATTCCTCCAGTTTGGCCTCAAACTTTTCAAAGAGGGTAAAGGCGTCGGCTACACTGCCGGCAAAGCCGGCCAGGACTTTATTTTGGTATAAACGGCGTACTTTACGGGCTTTATGCTTCATAATGGTATGGCCAAAGGTCACCTGGCCGTCGCCAGCTACGGCCACCTTGCCTTTATGGCGTACGGCTATTACCGTTGTACCTTGCACAGGTTCTACCCCTCACTTCTTTTAGCCCTGGGGTGGGCCTGCTGGTATACTTCTCGTAACCTGGCCTGGCTGAGATGGGTATAGATCTGGGTGGTTGAAAGGTTAACATGACCCAGGAGTTCCTGAACTACCCTAAGATCCGCCCCCCGCTCCAGCATATGGGTGGCAAAACAGTGGCGCAGGGTATGGGGGGAGATACCACTCCTTAATGCCGCCTTCTCGACGTAGTGGTTCAACCGCTCTCGCACGCCCCGCACGGTCAGACGGCCGCCCAGGTGGTTGAGGTACAAAGCTTTTGCTTCCGGCGGGTTGCGACGGGCGGCCAGCGCCGGCCGGCCCCGGGCCAGGTAATCCCGTAAGGCTCTAACAGCCTGGTCACCCAGGGGGACGATCCTTTCCCGCCGTCCCTTGCCCAGAACCCGGGCATAACCGGCCTCCAGGTCAAGGTTTTCCTGGTCCAGGCCGACCAGCTCACTCACCCTTATGCCAGAAGCATACAGGGTTTCCAGCATGGCCCGGTCCCGTAACCCCAGCGGGGTAGCAGCCGGTATGGCCAGTAGTTTTTCCACCTCGGCATAGCTTAAAAAACGTGGTAAACGCTTTTCCCGGCGCGGTCCTGCCAGCAGGGCCGCCGGACTGCTCTCCACCTTTCCCTCCCGGAGCAAGAAGCGATAAAAGGACCGTAAAGCAGCCAGCTTACGGTTCATGCTGCTCTTTTCCCGGCCCAATTGGTTCAGCCATCCTAAAAAACGGCGCACCAGCCAGGTATCAACGTCGCCCGGCCCGGCACCCGGGCCCCGGCGCTCGTACACAAAGGCAGCAAATTGCTCGATGTCGGCCCGGTAGGCGGTAACGGTACAGGGAGAGGCCTGCTTTTCACCTTCCAGGTATAAGATAAACCCTTCCAGCCCTTCTTGAAAGGCAGTACCGATCATACCCTCACTCCCGAACCCTATATATGCTAACATATTCACTTATATAGTGCAAGTCAATTGCCGGAAAATTCACCGAGGCTGAACCATATTTCCAAAGCCCGCTCTGCTAAAGCCCGATTACGCACCTCCCGGGCCTTCACCCGGCGCTCAAGGGGCGGCAGCAGGCCAAAATTAATATGCATGGGCTGCAAGGGGGTATGGGTGGGATCAGTAATATAATGAAGAAGGGCACCGTGGGCCGTAGCCGGCGGCAGGGTAAGGGGTTCCTGGCCCTTGATTAAACGCGCCGCATTGACCCCCGCCACCAGGCCGCTGGCGGCGGACTCAATGTAACCTTCCACGCCGGTTAGCTGGCCGGCCAGGAAAACCTGCGGGTGTTCTTTTAACTGCAGGGTAGGTTTAAGCACCCGGGGCGAATTAATATATGTGTTGCGGTGCATGACGCCAAAACGGACAAACTCCGCCTCTTCCAGGCCGGGGATGAGGCGAAAGACCCGTTCCTGTTCTCCCCACTTGAGGCTCGTCTGGAAACCCACCAGGTTATACAGGGTACCGGCCAGGTTATCCCGCCGCAGCTGCACCACGGCATAGGGCTCCTTCCCGGTAGCCGGGTCTATGAGCCCCACCGGGCGCATGGGGCCGAAGCGCAGGGTATCCGGTCCTCGTCTGGCCATGACTTCCACCGGCATGCACCCTTCAAAAACTACCTCGGGCTCAAATTCATGCCGGGGGTGACGTTCGGCCGTAATTAAGGCCTCGTAAAAGCGCCGGTACTCCTCTTCATTCAAAGGACAGTTGAGGTAGTCTTCCTCCCCCCGCCCGTAGCGGGAGGCCTTGAAAATACGGCTGTAATTTAAAGATTCGGCAGTAACAATGGGTGCCGCCGCATCGTAAAAGTATAGATACTCGGCGCCGGTTAAACCTTTAAGGCTTTCGGCCAGAGCCGGTGAAGTTAACGGTCCGGTGGCAATGATCACCGGGCCCTGTACGGGTATGGCCCGGGCTTCCTCCCGGATAATGGTAATCCGTTCTTCCGCCTCCAGGGCCGCAGTCACCCGGGCGGCAAACTCCTCCCGGTCTACGGCCAGGGCTTTGCCGGCCGGCACGCGGCATTCCTCAGCTACGGCCATAATGAGGGAACGGGCCAGGCGCATCTCCGCCTTTAACAGGCCAGCCGCGTTCTCCAGGGTATCGGCCCGCAAAGAATTGGAGCAGACCAGCTCGGCCAGATAACCGGTACGGTGGGCCGGCGTCATCTTACCCGGCCGCATCTCCCACAGCTCGACTTTAATTCCCCGCCGGGCCGCCTGCCAGGCGGCCTCGCTGCCGGCCAGGCCGCCGCCAATAATGATCAGCTTTTCCGGCAACTTATCGCCTCCGTAAACAAACTATTTAGCCTGCTGGATCTTTTCTTCATAGCCGCATTCCTTGCTGGGGCAAAGCAGGCGTACCCCCTGGCGGGAAGCCTTTTCCACCAGGCGGGTCCCGCAGCGGGGGCAGTTCCGGTTAGTGGGTTTATCCCAGGAAACGTAATTGCACTCCGGGTAGTTCTGGCAGCCGTAAAATTTGCGCCCCCTTTTCGTGCGCCGGGCCACAATTTCTCCCCCGCACCGGGGGCAATTAACACCGATGGTCTCCAGCAAGGGCTTGGTAAAGCGGCACTCGGGAAAGCCGGGACAGGCCAAAAATTTGCCGAAGCGGCCCGTCTTGATAACCAGGTTGCGGCCGCAAAGTTCACATTTTTCTTCGCTGACTTCTTCCGGGAGCTCTATGGTGTCGATTTCCCTTTCGGCTCGTTCCAGGACCCGGCTGAAGGGCTCGTAAAATTCGGCTACTACCTGGCGCCAGGATAATTTTCCGGCTTCAATCTCGTCCAGCTGCTGTTCCATCTGGGCTGTAAATTCGACGTCAATAATATCAGGAAAATGCTCCTTCAGGAGATCCACCACCACCCGGCCCAATTCCGTGGGGATAAACTGTTTTTGCTCCCTGACCACATAACCGCGCTCCAGGATGGTTTCAATGGTCGGGGCATAGGTACTGGGCCGGCCGATACCCAACTCTTCCAACGTTTTCACCAGGGTGGCCTCGGTATAACGCGGCGGCGGTTGGGTAAAGTGCTGTTTGGGTTCCAGGGATTGGAGTTTTAAAACCTCGCCGGTTGCCAGGGCGGGCAGCCTTTGTTCCTGCTCTTTACCTTCACCGTCGCTACCTTCCTGGTAAACCCGTAAGTATCCCGGAAACTTAACTACCGAACCGGTAGCGCGGAAAAGGCAAGGACCGGCGCTAATTTTCACTGTCATGGTATCCATTACGGCAGCCTGCATCTGGCTGGCCACAAAGCGCTCCCAGATTAGATTATAGAGGCGGAACTGGTCCCGGGTAAGGACATTTTTTAAAGCTGCCGGTTCCCGCCAGACGGAAGTGGGCCGGATGGCTTCGTGGGCATCCTGGATATCCTTACGGCCTTTAAACTGCCTTAAGTCCTCCGGGACATACTCGGGGCCAAAGCGCTCCATGAGAAAGTCCCGGGCTTCCAGCTGGGCGACGCTGGCAATACGGGTGGAATCGGTACGGATATAGGTTATCAGGCCGACAGGACCTTCACTGCCACCCAGGTCAATCCCCTCGTAGAGCTGCTGGGCCACCTGCATGGTTCGCCTGGCGGTGAAATTCAGTTTGCGAGAAGCCTCCTGCTGCAGGGTACTGGTGGTGAAGGGAGGCGCCGGGTTCTTGCGCCGTTCCCGCTGCTTGACCTCAGTTACGACATAGGTAACCCCCTCCAGGGCTGCCAGGATGGCTTGCATTTCGCCTTCATTTTTAATAGCCGGGTCCTCACCAAGATATTTAAAGAGTTTGGCCGGAAAAGCCTCCCCATCACCGCCAGCCAGCAGCCAGGCCGTCAGGCTCCAGTATTCTTCAGGCTGGAAGGCTTCGATTTCCCGTTCCCGGTCGACAATCAGGCGCACGGCTACCGACTGCACCCGGCCGGCACTTAAACCTTTACGTACCTTGCGCCACAGGAGGGGGCTCAAACGGTACCCCACGACACGGTCCAGCACCCGCCGAGCCTGCTGGGCATCAACCCGGTTTTGATCAATCTCCCGGGGCCTTTTTATAGCCTCCTGGACGGCGTTGCGGGTAATCTCGTTAAACTCGATCCGGATCGGCCCGGGAGGCAGCTCAAGGAGATGCTGCAGGTGCCAGGCAATGGCCTCCCCTTCCCGGTCCGGGTCCGTAGCCAGTAAAACGCGCTGGGACTTCTGGGCGGCGACCCGCAGTTCCTTGACAATGTTCCCTTTACCCCGGATGGTAATATAATGAGGCTCGAAACCATGCTCGACGTCGACGCCAAACTGGCTCTTGGGTAAATCGCGGATATGCCCCATGGACGGTTTAATGGTATAGTTCCGCCCCAGGAATTTACCAATAGTCTTGGCCTTGGCCGGCGATTCCACGATAACTAGTGTATGGGCCAAAATTTTCCCCCCTAACAGCGCAGGTAAAAACCTCCCGGTAACCGCCGGATTAATTTTCTTATCTCCAGCTGGAGCAGGGCGGTATTCAGTTCCCCCGGCGGCAGGCCGGTTGTGGTCATAATGGTATCCAGGTGGGTAGGCATGACACTGAGGACGGCCAGTACCTTCTCCTCGGCGGCTGTCAGGGCCACCTCCACCTGGCTTTCTTCCCGGGACAGGGACCACAGGGATTGAGCTTCATATTCGGCCAGAATATCGGCCACCCCGGTCACTACCCTAGCCCCCTGTTTAATTAATTCATTGGGGCCCTCGCTGTAGCGGCTGGTGACTGGCCCCGGGACGGCAAAGACGTCGCGATTCTGCTCCAGGGCCAGATCGGCTGTAATCAGAGCTCCGCTTTTGGCTGCGGCCTCGACGACCACTGTACCGCTCGTCAGGCCGCTGATAATCCGGTTGCGGGCCGGGAAATGGCCGGCATCCGGCGGCGTGCCCGGGGGAAACTCAGAAATGATGGCCCCGTGGTCCATTACCTGGTGGTAAAGCTCCCGGTGTTCTGGAGGATAAATAACGTCTACCCCACAGCCCAGGATGCCCCAGGTGAGACCGTTCCCCCGGATGGCTCCCCGATGGGCGGCAGCATCTATGCCCCGGGCCAGGCCGCTGACAACCCCGACGCCGGCGGTGGCAAGACCAGCAGCGAGCTCCGTGGCCACCTTAAGACCATAGGCCGTCGCCCGGCGGGTACCGACAATGGCTATTTTCAGTCCTTCCCCCGGCAGCTGGCTGCCCCGCCAGTAGAGGACGGGTGGCGGGTCATAAATACGTTTGAGCTCCAGGGGGTAGGTATCTTCCTCCAGGATCAGCACTCCGATACCGGTTTTCTCTAGTTTAGCCATAATCTTTTCCGGTGTTACCTGGCGGCGCCAATTAATCAAGGAGGTTGCTGCCTTACCCAGACCTTCCAGAGCCAGAAGCTCTTTTTCCGGTGCCTTCCAGACGGCCCGGGGACTCCCGAAAAATTTAACCAGCTGGAGGACCCGGCGAGCTCCCAGACCTGGCGCCTGCTGGAGGGCTACCCAGAATGGTTTTTCTTCCATGGTTTCTCCCCTGCTGTATTGTTGTAAAAGTAACCTTTCGCGGTCTGGGCGAAATTTCCTGCCAGTAAGGGACAAAAGTTACCGGGTTTCCTAAAAGCATATCTATTCTTTGCCGGTTCGTCAAGTTTAGAGTAAAAAAGTCCCCTGGAGGGACTAATACAGTTCTGAAGGTATTCTGGCCTCTGGCCCGGAGGCAGGTTCTTCATACTAGCCCAGGCTCCGGCGTAACATGTTTAGTAAATCCTCTGAAGTCGCCTGGCGGGCCGTCCAGGCCAGGCTGCTGGTGTTTGTTGCTGCCAGGTCTGCCATCCGTTCCAGCTCCCTTTCTGGAAATTTTCCCAGTGGCGGTAATAGTTGCCGGATCAGGCCCTGGACATCCTCCAGGGAAGCCATTCCCAGGGCCTCCAGGAGATTGTTTATCTTAACCGGTTCTGCCGGTTGGATAAATTCCAGGTAGGCTGCCAGCAAATAGCCATTGGCACGGCCGTGGGGTATGTCATGGCTGTAGGTTAAAGGATAACCCATGGTATGGAGGATAGTCGTCCGGGTCTGGGCAATGACCATACCTCCCAGGGTGGAGGCATACATGAGGTCCCGCCTGGTCGCCGGGAGCAAGTTTCCGGCCAGCAGGGCCTCCTTTTGCCCGGCAAAAAGGCGCACGGCTTCCAGGGCCAGGGTGTCGCTTAAAGGGGTGGAACGCCTGGACAGGTAACCCTCGATGGCATGAGTCAGGGTATCCAGGGCGGTATCTATGGTAATAGCAAGGGGTAAGGAATAGGTATAGCGGGGGTCCACCCAGGCCGCCAGGGGAAAGCAGCGGTCGTCGCTGAAACCCTTTTTTATTTCCTTAGCTGGTAAAGTAAAGACCGCATGCTGGGTAACCTCGCTACCGGTACCGGCGGTAGTCGGTACAGCTACCAGGGGTAGGGGCGGCTCCGGCAGGTCGGCCTCGTAAAGCCGGGCTGCCGCTGCCCTGTTGGGTACCAGCAGGGCCACGGCCTTGGCCGTGTCCAGGGGGGACCCGCCACCAATGCCAATGACCAGGTCAACCCTTTCCTGGCGGGCCAGGTCAACAGCTTTAGCTACTGTCTCCAGGGTTGGGTTGACCGGTACCTCGTTGAAAACAACCAAGCTTAAGCCCATCCTTTTAGCCAGGACTTCAAAATCAGCCAGGGCACCGCTGGTAACGGCACTTTGGCGCCCGGTAACTACCAGGGCCCGCCGGCCCAGCCGGCCGAGGAAATCGCCATATTCGTTTAAAACCCCTTCGCCAAAAAAAACCTGGGTAGGCAGGTAAAAACGGAAGGTCATTTTAATCGCCTCCACAAATCCCTTCACCCCAAATTTTCTCGGGTTTAACCCTTTTAATGAATGGGCGCCCAGGGAAGAAAGCCCTGGGCGTCGTGGATGAAAACTGGTGATTATAGTTCGAGCCCTGCATAATGCGTCTTTAAAACAACCTAGCGATCAAAATAAATATTTTTACCGGTAGCGGCGATGGGGATACCGGCAATAACGTCGGCATCCATGAGACCCATTTTCCGGGCCACGACACCAATACGGTACATGATGCGGTTATCGGCATTGAGCATCCCCGCCATCTTGGCGGCCGAACCCAGGGCTATCCCCAGGTCCATTAACCGCCAAGCGCAGATTGGCCCGGCAAACTCGGGGCCATTGTGCAACTGTTCCAGGTCGGCACAGCGGGGAACACCGCAGGCGCCGCAGTCCAGGCCGGTTTTAGCAGCGTTTTTCAACCCTACCAGGAGAACGGCATCGGAACGGCGGACATTCTCTCCATCGCGGTCAAAGTTTTTCTTCCCGCTCTCCTGGCCATAGCGGGCCATAGCCGCGGCCAGCTGCTCCAGGGTTTCCCCCTGAAGGATCTTTAACTCAATAAAGTCTTTCCCGCCGGCCTTGGGCGCCGTCCGGGCAGCAATGGCCATTAGCTCGGCAATCAAACCCATGGCTTGAAATTCAGGCATGGTGGTTCGCCTCCTTTTTTATGTTCGGGCGGGCAGGTAAATTCCGGCTTCACAGCTTCACACCAGATAACATGCCCTGCCTTAAATAACTTTATAAATAACTCACCCTGTTCCGGCTACTGCTTAATAACGGCCTACCGCTTTACTACTGCATTGCCAGTTTCTCCTCCCCCCAGTCCAGGCTGCGGTACTGGATGGCCTCGGCCAGGTGGGCGGCAGTTATTAACTCCGACCCTTCCAGGTCGGCAATGGTCCGGGCTACCTTGAGCAAGCGGTCATGGGCCCGCATGGAGAGGCCCAGCTTGTTGAATGCATCGCGTAAAAGGGTGCGCGCCTGAGGGGCCAGGCGGCAGTACTGGTGCACCTGGCGGGCCGTCATAGCCGCATTGCAGGTAGCCCCTGTCCCCTTTAACCTCTCCAGTTGCCTCTGGCGGGCTGCCCTGACCCGCTCCCTGACGGCGGCCGAGTTTTCCGGCGTGGTCCCGGTTTCGACTTCATGGTAGGTCAGCCGGGGAACTTCCAAGTGCAGGTCTATCCTGTCCAGCAATGGCCCGGATAACCTTTTCCGGTACTGGGCCACCTGGTGGGGGGTGCACAGGCATTCCTTAACCGCATCGCCATAATAGCCGCAGGGACAGGGATTCATGCTGCCGATTAAAAGGAAATCGGCGGGATAGGTAATGGCTGCCGCCAACCGTGATACGGTTACCACCCGGTCTTCCAGGGGCTGGCGCAGGGCCTCCAGGACGTCACGGCGGTATTCGGCCATCTCATCCAGGAAAAGAACACCGTGGGTGGCCAGGCTTACCTCCCCGGGTTTGGGGATGCGGCCGCCCCCGATAATACTGGCCGTCGAGGCCGTATGGTGGGGTGTCCGGAAAGGGCGTTGCGTTACCAGTCCCTGGCCGGGAGCCAGCAACCCGGCGGCGCTGTAAATCTTGGTTACGGTAAGGGCTTCTTCATAGGTCAGGGGTGGCAAGATTGAAGGCAGGCTCCGGGCCAGCATGGTTTTCCCCGCCCCGGGACTGCCAATGAGTAGGATATTATGGCCGCCGGCGGCTGCAATTTCCAGTCCCCTCTTGGCGGCCGGTTGGCCTTTGATGTCGGCCAGGTCCACACCATTAAAAACCGGGGTTGAGCTGTCCCCTGCTGCCGGTTTAACTTCCGGCAGCTCCTCATCACCGCGCCAGTAAGCCACCACCTGGGCCAGGCTTTCTGCCGCCAGCACCTTTAACCTGGAGGCCAGGGCAGCTTCATTGGCATTGGCCGCCGGGACAATAAAAGTGGCTCCGGGCTGGAACTCCTGCAGGGCCAGGGCCATGGGCAAAACCCCAGGTATGGGCCGCAGGCTACCCTCCAGGGAAAGCTCGCCCACAGCATAGATGGGCGCCTCCGGCCCGCTACCAAGTTCTTCCGCAGCCATCAGGATACCCAGGGCAATAGGCAGATCATAGATAGGACCTTCTTTTTTGATATCACCAGGGGCCAGGTTAACGATTATCCGGCGTAAAGGGAAGTCAAAGCCGGAGTTTTTAATTGCCGCCCGCACCCGTTCCCGGGCCTCTTTCACGGAGGGGTCCGGGAGACCCACTATATCACAAAGAGGAAGCCCATTGCTGAGATCAACCTCTACCCGTACACTTTGGCCCTCCAGGCCCACGAGGACGACGGAATTGACAATGGCCAGCATTTTGAACCCCCAGGTGATTTTATGTCCAATATTTGCTATTCGCCACCAGAACGGGAGTTCCTGCTAAGGTAGTGAAAAAAGAAAAGACCCCGTTTAGAGGTCTATCTCTCTGCAGGCAGCTCAGGGGATGACTTTAATGTTCTGAAATATATTTTCCAGTTTATCGGGATACAACTATCTCCTACTATAATATCCTTCAAATCCGGCTACCCATCGGAAGAGGCTGGCTTATGCTGGTCTCGGAGTTGAACATCCCCTTCAGTCCCACCGGCGAGCTAATCCTTTCGGTCACGTGCCGTTGGCGATATGATATACTGCCGAAGTCCATCCAGTCTAACTGGAAGAATTATTTCCAGTTTGAACCTGGACAAATGTGGGTTGATACTATAAATAATCTTTTAATGCTTTCGCCAAAATAACTATTATTAACCCAATTTTATGTCTACTAGCATCCAAGTCAATCTGCTTATATGGAGCCATGGTACAGCTATTTTTATTCTAGAGTAATTATTTCAGTTAGCCCAGGTATCTTTTCATAATGCTTTTTGTTATTAGTCAATAACGTTAGGTTGAAAAATATCGCTGTACAACCTATTAATAAGTCAAAATCGCTGATTGTTAACCCCTGTTTGTGCAATTCCGCTCTTCGTTGACCGAAAAGGCGTGCTATAGGCGGGGAAACATTTATTATGGAAATGCCCTTCAGAAAATCGCGCAATGATCTTTCTTTTTCCTCTGGCTTTGCACTTCTAAAAACCCCTTCATACAATTCAGCGATGGTAACTACACTTATGGCCAGTCCTTTTTGCCTGTACTCTTTTAAAGTCGTTACGAATGGTTCCTTGCCCCGGAGATAAAAAACCGCCCAATCTGTATCGACCAGGTATTTTGCCATCACCATTCTGAACCTGTCCTGCCAGCGCTATTACGGCGATGGTAAATTTCTTCTATGAATCCGTCAGCATCGAAGTCGGTCCAGGAACCTGCTGCTCTTTCAAATGCTTTCGTGTTTTCATTGCCAGAATCCTCATTATCTAGCAGATGACGTAATTTTTCCCGCTCCGCGGAAGGGAGCCTTTTAATCGCGTTATAGATTTTTTCTACAGCCATAACATCCCACCCTCTTCTTGATCTATCATGCTTTAAGTCAAAGGCGTTTGGGTTCTAGATAATCCAGCAACGCTTAATATGCAATGAGTTGATTCTATTATAACGGGAAAAAACGGTTTTGCCTATACATAATGGTTTGCTGGCGGCAATAGGCTTATACATTTCGTGTATATAATTTAACCAACAATCTCACAAACCGGCAGACCGTTGCTAATATCCACCTCTACCCGTACACTTTGGCCCTCCAGGCCTACCAGGACGACGGAATTGACAATGGCTAGCATTTTGAACCCCCAGGTGGTTTTATGTCCAATATTTGCTATTCGCCACCAGAACGGGAGTTCCTGCTAAGGTAGTGAAAAAGACTAATCATTTATACTGGGCGGTACTTATATGGCCATGAACCCGGTGGATCTCCTTCTCTGACTCGCCGAAGGGTGCATACCAATCAGATAACAAAATGTTCGCTATCAACTTCAATAATTGGTTCCTCGTTAAAACAAATAAACAAATATAACCAAGTAACCCTGGAAAATATTATAACATAAATCTGGAAAGCAATGGGAACCTTTTCGTAATTACCGCCGTCTAAATAAATAAAGCCAGTAAAGTTAGAACAAACGGGTTAACAGGGAGGCGCCACAAATGACTTCTTTCCGGCGTAAACTATGGTTTTTGCCAATGCTGCTGGCACTATTCTTAATCCTGATCCCGGCGGCGGCCACGGCGGTCATACCGGACCCCGGCTACAAGTCTGCCGACGGCACTGCCGTTGACATCCAGTTTCTCCTGGATCACGGCCTGACCATGGCCCAGATAAAAGCCCTGGACTACTACGCGCCTGTCGTGGAGATGCTCCTGAAGACAGGCCAGATCAATAAAGACCAGGTCCGTACTCTGGTCGAGGGACTCCTGGCCCACCGCCCGGCCGAAGCAGAACCTCTAAAGGAAGGCCCGGCGCCCTTCCCGCCGCCTTCTCCCCGGTCCGCTGCTGGCGAACCCTCTACCGGCCCGCTAAAATTTGTCATCAACAACTCGCTGCTTGAGCCCGACGTAACACCCCGGATCATCAACGGCCGGGTCATGGTGCCGGCCCGCTGGCTGGCCGAAGCCCTGGGAGCCAGGGTGGAGTGGGAGGAAGCCACTCGGACCATTAAAATCGACGACCCGGAAAGTGACTCCCTGCGCCGCCAGCTAACCCTCCTGGAAAAAGCCCTGACCCCAGAAAGCCCCGGGGAAGCCGTGCAGAGTTGGGCCGCAGGGGTCAAGAACCGCAACGGCGCCTGGCAATACGCCCTTTTAGCACCGGCCTTGAAAGAAAAGTGCCGTCCTGATTATGAAAGGATGGGGTGGGTGACGGGTGTATCCAGCCCCTGGGTAGAAAAATATACCATTCTTGAGCAGAAAGAAGAACCGGAAGGAAGCTGGCGATTTACCGTCCAGTTCGACCTGATGACCTCCACCGGGCCGGCTGGATCTTATATAAACCATGTTACGGTGCAGCACCAGGATGGAAGCTGGTATATTACCGGCATTGACAGCACCTGGGACCAGTGGCAGCTCAAAGTCCAGCTCCAGAAACAGGTGGAAGATCTGATAGCCAGGCAGTACCAGCATTACCGCGTGCTGGACACAAAGATTGACCTGCAATCCTTTTACCAGTCCGGCTTCCAGGCGGAAGCCGTATACCTGGTCCGGGTCAGCCACCTGCTGGGCGTAGACACCCCGGCGGAATGGCCGCCGCAGAAGGGCCGTCTCCACTACCTGGAAGAAAACCGCGCCCGCCTCACCCCGGAAGCGCTGCGAAAGATAGAAAGGCAAATTGCTTTCTGGCAGCAAGAATTGCAGGAGTATATCACTGAGCCCCAGGAAGCCAATGAATTCTTAAAGGTGACGGCCCGATTCGACAGCCGGGGCCGGCTGCAAAAGGATTCCGTGCAATTTTTTATTGAAGACGCCGTTGGGCAGTATATCCCCCTGGATATGAACTTGCCTTACTTTAAGTCAGAAGCGGAGTTGATCCAGCAGGGGTATGAGGAGATGCGGCAGCTGGCAGCAGGCGCCGGGTAGTCCTGGCCTTCAGGGACAAAGTGAGCTATAGTTAAGCCCGCTTGGTTTTAAAGGGGGAAACAAGATGCTTCCTGCTCGCCTGAAGGGTATCCTGGCGCCCATGGTGATGCTCCTGATCATCGCCCTTAGTGGGTGTGGGGGCGGGTTAGCAAGTGATGTAAAAGTCCTCGAAAAAGCTATTGCCAGCCAGGACTGGGATACTGTTTCCGTTTTAAGCAAGAAAATGGTGCAGGAACACCCTGAACGACCGGAAGGCTATTACTTCCAGGGCGTCTACTATTACCACCAGAAGGCGTGGCAACAGGCCATCGATAACCTGAAAAAAGCCACCGAACTCGCTCCTGCTTACGCCGGCAAAGGTGGAGACATGCTTGCCGACAGCTACATACAGCTGGGAATAAAGCTATTTGATCAAGATTACCAACAAAGTCTGGAACTTTTTAAGAATGCCTCGGAAGCCTCCAGGGATAAAAGCACAGGCCGGAGAATAGCCGGGATCATCATGGACCAGGTAAATAAAAAAACAGCGGGGAAAAACTTTTATGACCTCAAGGATTACCTGCCCCTGCTGCAAGCCGCCCTGCAATATGACGCCGCCAACGAAAGGGTCTTATTTTATACCGGCGTGGCCTGCAGGTTGAGAAATGAAAACGAAGAAGCCATTAAATACTTCGATCAACTAGCACCCAGGCTGGCACCCGACAGCCTTCCGGACAGGCTCTTTCATTTTCCCAGCGACGCTTATTTTGTTGCTGGCAGAAATATGGAGTATCAGTTCTTACAGGCGGGGCGAAATGATTTCCAACCTGTTATCGATCTCTACCGGAAATCCCTGGCATGGAATGACAAAAATGACTTTACCCTACAGCGGATGACCTGGTTGATGGTAACCCTGGACCGGAAGGATGAAGCCCGGGAGTATTTCCGCCGCTGGCAGGCAGTTACCCAAATGCCTTTAAGCACCGCCGAATTCGAGCAGGTACTTGCTTCCAGGGAAAGTCTCCCGGCGAAACAACTGAAAATTAAACCTGGTGAAGAACTGGTGAGAAAAAATGAGAGGCCGCAATATGACTACGAGCTCGTGTGGACCGGTGATGGCCGTAACCTGTTGCTGGCGGAGTGGAACGAAAAAAATATTAAAATCACCCGGTTTAACCCGGAAAAGGAAGAGCAGGAAACTATCTACGCCGGGGAATGGATGGGAGAACGCCCCGCCATGCAAGCTATTGACGGTAAAATAGTTTTGCGCAACGGTAAAGAACTGGTCTTTTTCGATGCCAATGACTTCAAGGTGTTACGGACAGTGAAATTACCTGTATTTGACCGCTGGCTGGAGGTTTCCCCCGATGGCAGCCGTATGGTTTATGTGCAACAAGGCCTCTGGCTAGCCGACCTCAACAATTCCCGCCGCATTCTCCTGGCCAGAGCTGGCAAAGAAAGATTGCTGCCTTCCCAGCCCCAGTGGTCCCCCGCAGGAGATAAGGTTTTATACATAGATATGTATTACGAAGGCTCGGGTGGTATCTGGGTAATTGACCTCAATTCGGACGAAAAAAAGAAAATAGTCGACCTGGATGGTTGCTTTGGCGCCCGGTGGACCAATGACGGCCAGGCCATCACTTTTGGCGCCCGTGGTTACGGGCAGGAAGAGCCCCCCGCCATGTACATTTATGACCTTGGGACGAGCAATACCAGGAGAATACCCTTCGGGCAAAATTACGCTGCTATTTCTTTCAGTCCCGATGGCCAGCGCCTGTTGCTCCAGTGGATGGAGGAAACCCTGTGGGTTAAAGATATTGCGGAGGACACGCCCCGCTTGATTACTAAAAAGCCGGGGTATTTCCGGTCCTGCTGGTCACCTGACGGCCGGTATCTCGTTTATGGCCACCAGTTCCGGCGCGACCAGCCCCCGTCATTCTGGCTGGTGGACCTGGCCCGGGACAATAACTGACCGCGGCTTTATTCACCGACAATCTCCCTGGCAAGCCTTCCCGACCTTCCGGCCAGCTGCTGCAGGTAGCCACGCCGGTCGCGCAGGTAGTGTTCCAATTGTTCCAAGGTCCTGGGAAAGCTGGTCCGGTAGACGGCCCGCAGGCGCCGGACGGCCGCCGGGTACGGGTTCAGGGGGTCGCAGTGGATCTCCTTTGCTCCCGCCTTTTTCAGGGTGGCGACCAGTTCTTCCAGGGCTTCCGGGTCATCTCAAGGTAACTAAGGCGGCAAAAATTATTGCTATGGATATGTTTTTTTCTATATCACCACGTTCGGGAATATAGGTTTCCATCTCGTTTACCATATTTCCCGCCCAACCTGAGGCCCGGTATCTATTTCACCATGAATATTTTCAGGTTTAACCTGGGCTAACATTTGTTCCAAGCTGTAATGTTTGCGGCGGATAATTATCGCGTCCTCATCTACCTGTAAATCAACCGGTGTACCTTCTCTAAGGCCGATTTTTTTGGCCAGCGACAAAGGGATACGTATCCCTAAACTATTGCCCCACTTTTGCACATGAGGTTGCATAACGATTTTCACTCCTTCTTTGTTTATACATAGTATATACTTTTAATGCATGGATACAAGTAAAAAATAAGGGGGACGCAAATACTAGCGTCACGTCTCCTACCTATTTTTTAGACTTTTCATCTGTACAATTTGACCAACACTCTCACAAACAGGCAAACCGTTACTAATATCCACCTCTACCCGTACACTTTGGCCCTCCAGGCCCACGAGGACGACGGAATTGACAATGGCTAGCATTTTGAACCCCCAGGTGGTTTTATGTCCAATATTTGCTATTCGCCACCAGAACGGGAGTTCCTGCTAAGGTGGGTCAGTTTTACTTTACGTTCGGGATTCAGTTCTATTTTATCTAAATTTAGCCTTACCAGACAGGAAAAAGATGCGGTGTGCCGAAAAATTAGAAATAAAACTTCTCTCGCATACTCTAGCTGAGGCGGGATTAACCTGTTACCGCCACCTTACATATATAAACAGATTCGTAAATTTTTAAGGAAGGTTACATGATGTATAGTACACACCTATTTTCTCCATTGAAAATTAAAGGCCTTACCCTGCCTAACCGAATCGTCATGCCTCCTATGGCCCTCGGTATCGCTACTTCCGAGGGCGAGATAACCCCGGAAATGCTTGAACACTACACCCTCCGGGCCAGGGCTTATCATGGTAGCAGCACCTGTGACACTGTACAAAAGTTTGCCGGGGCGGACACCCGCGCCGGTGTAGGCCTCATCATTGTAGAACATGCTTATATTAGCGAGGAAGGCCAAGCCCATCCCAAGCAGCTAGGGATTTACCACGACCGTCTCTTACCCGGCCTTACTAAGCTGGCAGCTAAGATCCACTCCGAAGGAGCGATTGCCGGTATTCAAATCAACCATGCTGGTGCGAGAGTCCTGGAAAATGCTGTAGCCCCTTCATGCATACCTCTCCCATTTCTACCACGCCGTTCCAGGCTAGTGTCCCAGCATCAGGAAGATAGAGCCGAAATAGCTGTTGCATCATGTAACCCCTACGAAGAACTCCCCCATGAATTAACAGTTGAGGAGATCAAGGGGTTAACTGAAAAATTTGCCCTGGCTGCCGCAAGGGCTAAGAAAGCCGGCTTTGACCTGGTAGAAATCCACAGCGCCCACGGCTATCTTTTGAACCAGTTTCTTTCACCCCTCACCAACCATCGCCGTGATGCTTACGGCGGCTCCCTGGAAAACCGCCTGCGTTTTCCCCTGGAGGTCGTCCGTGCCGTGCGGGAAGCCCTCGGTCCCGCCTATCCCGTTTTTTACCGCCTGGGTGCGGACGATCGCATGGAAGGTGGCCTAAATCTTGAAGAAAGCCGCTGGGCCATCCCCATGCTGGAAGCAGCCGGGATTGACGCTATTGACCTTTCCGGGGGCCTGGGGGGCTATATTAAAGAAGGCCCGGAAGGTTTCTTCCTCTATATGTCTGATGCTATTAAGCCAGTAGCCCGGGTACCGGTTATGGTGACGGGAGGTATTAAAACGCCCCAATTTGCTAATATGATTATCCGCCAAGGACGGGCTGATCTGGTAGGCATCGGCCGTGCCCTGCTGGCCGACCCGGCCTGGGCACAAAAGGCATGGGTAACCTTAAATGGACTATAGTTCTAGCTTCAAACCGTCAAAAGCGAGGGATACCCCTGGATAAGAGGATATTTCTTGCTCTAGTTCATGTACGGTGACCGCCTGGCTGTAATGCATGGCAAGATGGGTGAGAATCGTTCTTCCCGCCCCTATTTCGCGGCCCAGTACGACAGCCTGTTCTACTGACATGTGGCTGTGGGGATACCAGTTTTCACCATGAAAGGTGGCGTCACAGATCAGGACATCTATGCCCTGCACCCGCTTCAAAGTTTCCGGTGGCAGGCCACAGGTGTCAGTAAAGTAGGCCAGGCTCTTTTCCCCCACCACGAGCATGCCAGCTGTTTCGATACTGTGGTTGGCCGGTAATGGGGTAAGAGTCGCCCTGCCAAAGTCATAGCTACGTCCAAACTGCCATGGTACAGGTACCAGGACATCCTGAAGGTGAGGAAAGGCGGCCTGATATTCCTCTACGGCGCTGGGCGGCAGGTATAGGGTTAAAGGTTCATGACGTACCAGCCGAACATAGAATTCCACTTCACCCAAACCGCCAAAATGGTCGTAATGCCAGTGAGTGAGAAAAATACATGATAGCTCATCAATCTTTTCCCGCAAAAGCTGGTGACGTAAGTCCGGCGACGCGTCGATAAGAATTTTCTTCTCCCCCAAATCCAGGATGGCCCCGCTCCGCGTCCGGCTAAAGCGTGGATTTTCCCTGGCCTCCTGACAGGCAGCACAGTTGCAATAAAAGGACGGTACCCCCGGACCGGCACCGGTCCCTAGGAGTTTAAAAATCACAGCCATCCCATCTCCCTCCGTCTAACCGGCAACAAAGGCTGAAGGGGTAGGTCCTTGCCGGATGTCGTAACCGGCTTCAAAAAGTATTTCCTGACATTTCCTTACGCTCTGGCCCCGCCCGGCAGCTGTATCAGGCAGGACATCCCTGGGGTTCGGCCCGGCTTCGGCCCAGATAAGATTGGCTCCCGCCATAAGGGCCGGCAGGTTGGGCTCATGGGTACAGTGGGCTGTGGCTCGGTCTCCCATCACCAGGCGCGTAACGGCAATCAGGCGTGCCAACTCCCGGAAAGATATCTCCCCGAGTCCTCCCAGGCGTGTCCCCGGAACTGCCGTCCTTTTCATGGCACCGTTAAATGTGGCGCCAATCTCCCTGGCCCAGAACATCTGCTCAACCATTTCTTCGGGAGTATGCTCCGGACCTACAGGCTCAAGGCACACCTGGACAGCCAGGCCGGCGGCCCTGGCGTTGGCAATTGTCTCCTCGCGCTTCGTTCTGGGAATACCGGTATCTGTCCCTTCCCTTAACCTGAGGGCATGATAAACGGCGGAAAAACCAACCTCCTTTAGTTTTTGCGCCTGTTCATAATTAAAATCACCTATATTAGCAATTAACGGAATATCGTCCTGCACGGCTTCGCGTACTGTGGCAGCAATGTCGATAAATTTTTTGAATGGGTAATCAGCCGTCGTCATAAGGTAGATGCCGTTAGCCCCTGCTTCTACCATGGCAAGGGCTGTTTTTACAACTGTATCCGTATCCCATTCCAGGCGTTCCTTGACTACTCCTGCATCACGACCAAAAGAACAAAAACCGCAATTCCGGGAGCAAGGAGCATAATCAAGCCCGATCTGGGCAACGACATCGCCTTTATTGCCGAAGTGCTCCCGGCTAAGTTTATTAGCCACATAGCAAAGGGAATAAAATTCTTCGCTGTCCAGCTCAACTTGCACCAGCCTGGTTGCCTCTTCCCTGGTAGGAATCCCACCGTCCAGGCATTTGTTGAGAATATCTCTGATTATAATTCTATTTTCCAAAACTGCTGTCCCCTCCGTAGATAAAATTAATGTCTCTTTTTTACTATTGGACCGGTACCCACGGGGCATACTATTGCTGTAAAACCTGGATAACTCCTGCAGGACACTGGCCTACGCAGGTGTAGCAGGCAGTACAATGCTCCGGGTTCTTGACAATTGGTACCGGGCGGCCGTCTTGCTCTTGCATGCTTATTACACCATAAGGGCAAAAGTCGGCACACAGGCCTTCTCCTAAACAATTGGCAGCATCGATGTTGATCTGAACCGCCGGGACATCCCTGGTATTCTTCTTTTGGGCGCCTACTTTATCCATTACGGGCAGCATATAGATCTTATGCCGCGCTTCAGGTATGCTTTTCCCGGCCAGTTTTTGCAGCGAACGGGCCACAATCTCCAGCTGGGCAGCCGGGAGAGAGAGATAACCCCATTAATCCCTAACTGCTCTTTTCCAGCTTGATACCCCTGTTACTGATGTAACTGACCAGGGACTCCTCGTCAGGGAAGTGCTTTTCCACCAGGGCCAGGTGCTCCTCCAGCAAGCTTTGGCTGTGACCGGTGATGCGCATCATTGCCGAGGTGGGGACACGGTAATAGCGCAATAGCAGCACCCGATCAAACAACCGCAGGTAGTTGTCCACCGCCTCGGGGGTGTGGTAGATCCTCCGAGCAATCTCCTGTGTGGTTAGCCCCTCCAGGGCCATCTCCACCACCAGGGCCTTGTGGGTCAGGGTGCGGCCCATGTCCAGCACCGTGCCTGCGGTGGGTAGGAGGACACCGAAGCGTTCGTGGTAGGCCTCCAGGAGCTGCCGGATGAGGCTGGGGGAGATGCCCAGGAGCCACTCCAGGTCCAGGGTAGTTAAGACACCATCCTGCCGCCAGGCTTCAGCGGTAATCCGTTCGATCTGCCGTATTTTAAGCCTCTTCAGATCGGCGGTGGTGTTGAGGGGCCAGTGTTGTTCCTCCGGTGTTAGTAAGGTGAGTACTACCGGCTGAAAGAGCCTGGGGTCGGTACGCCTGGATTTCCTGGTCCCGTGGGCCAGCCACACCAGTTGGCCGGGGTCCAGTTCCTCCACCCTGGGGCAGCACCAGGTGTAGAGCCTGGCTGCCAGGGTAACCATCCCTTCGGCCTGGGCGGGCCTGGCACCCCACTGGTCCACCAGGGTGGCTATGGCCGGTTTCAGGGCTTCCGGCGGGATTTCTCCCCCAACGTGCTGGCGGCCTCCTGGCTTTAGCGTTTCAGCATCCAGGGGGCTTTCGGGCAGTACCTCCGCACTTTTACCACCGCGCTTCAGGGAAAGTTCGGCCTGGTTGACGAGATGCCAGAGGTCTTCCACACTGGCGCCGGGGTTTAGCTCCTTTAGCTTGGAGAACTGGAGCATTTCCAGTTCCCGGCGCACGGCCCGGGGAGAGCGGCCCTCTTTGAGGTGCGGCAATACCTCCTGGGTAAGGAGGGGGATCACGATTTTCCGGCCCCCCTGTTCCAGGAGGAGTTCCCCTGGTTTCAGGCGCCGGGTTTCCAGGTTCTTTTCCCAGGCCTCTATGGCCTGGTTGGTGGCCATACAGGCCGCCTCGGCCAGTTTTGAGGCCGGGGCTAGTTCAAAGCTTTCTTTTAGGTGAGCAGTTTGTACTGGCAATACATCCCTGGCAAGAAGGGTGGCGTAGCGGCTGTTTACACCCTTCTTGGCTTCCAAGAGTCTCATCCCCCCTATGCGGGTTAGTTTTTTTTAACCGGGTGGGCCTCGGCTAGGCGGCGGACCTTCGCCATCATGAAGGCGTAGTCGGGGCCGGAAAACTCCCGGTAGAGGTTGACGTGTTTTTCTACCAGCCTCCTGGAACAGCCCAGGACTTTCCTGATGGCCGGTACCGGCAGGCCCCTTTCCAGGAGGTAGGTGACCCGGGCGAAGTCCAGGAGGTAGTTCTCTATGGCTTCATAGCTGTGCCCGGTGCGCCGGACTATTTCGGTCTCGGTGTAGCCGTCCATGTAGAGGCGGATGATCTTATCGGCGTGGCTTAAGGCCGGTCCCATATCGGCTACCATACCCCTGGTGGGAACCACCACGCCTGGATGTTCCTTTAGCAAGGTCTGTACGGATTTGGTGGAGAGGCCCAATAGCAGGGCCAGATCCGGTTGGTTTAAGGTAGCCCCCTGGGACCTGGCCTGGGTGGCCAGGCGCAAAAGCCTGGTCCACTTAAGCGCCTCGGCGTTATCCCGGTTAGCCAGTTCCCAGTCCTCAGGGGTGACGTAATCCAGAACTACGGCTTTCAGTTCACACTGGGATAGTTTTTTGCCGGCCGGCTCCCGGTCGCTCACGGCCTGGTACACGATGGCTCCAGGGGCTCGTTCCTGCCTGTTCAGGCGGCTGGCCAGTTCCGCCAGTTCGTCCAAAAACTGCTCTACGGCTGCCGGGGAGTAGCCGTGCCGCCGGCGTAACAGTTCGGCAAAGGCTTGGCGGCTGCCGGTACCGGTGCCGGGTTGTCTTAAAGCTTCCTGGTCCAGGCCCAGTCGGGTGGCTATCCCCGGATCCTTCTCCCGGTGTCTGTTCCATATCTCCTGCCAGGCTTCCAAAAGCTCCGGCGGCTCCCGGAGCAGCCTTGCCAGTTCCGCCAGGGGTTGGTCCCGGTTTTGCACCAGTTCCTTGAAGCCCTGCCACCACCGCTGCCAGCGGCCGGTGCTGATAGCCAAATTCTTACGCAAAGAGGTGAGGTCCTCACCGCTTAAGTACCGGTCAATAGCCAGCGCCGCCCGGAGGTTCTGCATTAGCTGGCGGTTCTCTTTCTTCATCCCGGCCACCGGCAGCAAAACTCCTTGTTGCCAGAAGGATTGCAGGATGGCGCGAATGCCCCGGTGGGTCTGGGGGAACAGAACGCAAAGCCTGGGAGTGTCCAGAATGGCATCCTGGGCATAGGCCTCTTCGAGCAGGCGGGCCAGGCGGCCCCTCTGCAGAGCCACCGTCCCAAACTCGGCCATCAGCTCAATGTCTTCCTCGGCCACCACCGTTAGACTGACCAGCTTCTCCGGCTGGTTGGACCGGGAGCGCTTCTGGTGGTTCTCCCGGCCGGAGATGGCCGGAAAAACAATCTGGCCTAGAGTCCGGGTTAACAGATTTCGCTCCAGGTACTCCAAAACGTCTCGCGCCGCCAGGACGGCTTCTTCCAGGGCTACCTCCCGCCTGGTCCTGATCTCGCTGACCAGGTAGTTGAACAGCCCCTTGGCCTCCAGGGAAGCCGCCTGGGTGAGAATACGCTGGCGGAAAAAGGCAGGGCGACCCAACGCTTAATCCCTCGCTTGTCCAATATCTGCCTATTGGGTTCGCCGCCTTTAGCAGGTTTCCTGCTGGTTCGAAGCTCAATTTGCTCTTAAAGCCCTTCCAGGTTGGCGACTGGTTCCGCCCCTCCAGGCCACGGGTGGGGAGGAAATACACCTATTACCCGGCGGTCATGGTCCACCCGTGTCCTGGAAGGGCGGCTTAATAGCCAATTTCACCCCCACCAACCGGCTGCCACCGCTCCAGCCGGGGTGGAGGAACAAAATTTACATATGGTGACACTCAGTACTTCTTGCCAGGGAAAGGGAAGTGTGGGGTCATAGAAGATAAAGCTCAAAATCGCTTATGTCACTGGCAGCGCGGCTGCCGTAACAACCGAAGGAAATATTCATTTTCCCGGTCTGCATGGGCTGTACAGTAAGGTCAGCACAGGTGGAGTTATAACCCGAGGTGTTAAAGCTCTGCCGTTCACCGCTGTTATACGATTGGGCGCAGCAAAGCCACATGGCCTGCTCCGGCCACAGGGTGAAGATTACCACGTCGGCTTCAAAGTTGGCTTTACTCAACGGCGCTACCAAGGTGGCCTCGTAGCTGCCGGCCGGAAAGCAAGGCCGGACCGCGATCATCTTCCGAGCACATTCCAGGGTAGGCAGCTTTTTAAACAGGAGGTATAATTCCCCCGACTGCAGTTTGGGCGGCATGGGTATGAGGCCCATAATGGCCGCCCCGTCGGGGCAGGCGTGCCGGCGAGGCGGCATATACAGGCTGCAACCCCGCCTGGCAGCCACAATGGCCTGGCAGTGACGCAGTGTTGACGTTGGTTCTGTCACCCCTGCGGGTATGGCCTCGCCGGGACGCAGTAACCGCACTGCTACCGGCTCCCAACGCAGGGCTAATATATCTTTATAAATGCTTGCCAGTTGCTGGTTATCCACAGGTTTCTCTCCCTTTACTGCAACAGTTATTCCGCCATTACCCGCCGCCAGTTTTCTTCGCCTTCGGGCCCGCTAAAAAGGGCCCTGACCCTTTCCTTGATTTCAGGGTAATCCTCGTCCAGACCAAGCAACAAATCAAGTGCATGGCGCACCTTAATTCCGGTGGAAATACGGGCGAAATTGAGGACGCAGCTCAAGCAGTAGCCTACAAGGATTCCGCCCCCGGTATTTTTCGCCTCTTCGAGGCGGCAACTGATCAAGGCTTCCGCCAGGTCCGGACGGAAGTGACTTACCTGGCCGCCGCTGCCGCAGCAGAAGGTGGTCGTACCGTGGTGTTCCATTTCAACCCGCTGATATCCTAGCTGTTCCAGGACACCCCTGACCTGCCGGGCAAAGATGCCTTCATGACGGTCGGGACAGGAGTCATGGACGGTAATTAATGATGTACCCGCCTTCCCGTCCTCCCAGATCTCATAGATGGTCCTGACCTCGATGCCGGCTGGTGCTAGTTCAGCGCGAAGCTGGTAAAAACAATTGGGGCAGGCAGTTATTAATACTCTTACACCGAGCCCTTTTAACTTTTTTTTAATATAGCCGGTATAATTTTCACCACGCTCTTTTAAACCCATCTGGTAAAGGGGCTTGCCACAGCAATCTGTCAAGAGGGAGATGTAAGGCCATAATTCCTGCAGGTGGTTAAAGGCAGCCCTTGTTATAGCCGGCGCATAAGTTAACATAGTGCACCCCGGGAAAAAAGCTGCCTCACCTTTTTGATCTATTGGCAAATCATTGTAGTCTATATTGTACTTTTCCCGATAAAGTTTGCAAACATTGAGCTCCCGGTCTGGGAAAAGGTAGCGATAATCGTATATGGGAAATTCTCCGTTTGCTACTGCTTCTATACGTTTAGCGGCAAACATGCCCGCCGGCGAAAGATCTTCCGGGCATACAGCGGCACACAGTTCGCAAAGGTTACAGGAAAATGCTTCCTCTATTGTCGGACCCCGCCCGGCAATATTCAGGGGCGCCTCGCCAATCTCCTGCAGCAACAAGCATGAAGCGGTACATCGGCCGCAGGCGGTACAATTTTCCTTTATCTTTTCGCGAAACCCATCACCGCCGCCAGTGACCCCTGTTGCAACGTCCAAGTTATCAGTCCTTTCCCCGATAAGCTTATTGTTGCATGGTCCAACCTTTAGTTGAGTACCTAAGCACCCAGCAGTAATCTCTACCGCTCCGGAGGCAGGGCGGCAGCTTCGAGGCCCAACTCCCTCAGGAATGCCAGGGTGCGGCGGGGTACCATAACCGTAGGATCGGTAACAGCAGCCAGTTCCAGGGAACACATTACGGGAATAGCGCTTGCCAAATCGATGGGGATATCTATGTCAGGAACCATCTCGAGGGCAGCAAAAGGTATCTTTTTCTCTCCAGCTTTCTTTACCAGCATATCCAGGGCCGTGATGCCGTCCATATTATAAAATACTTTATGAAAATCAAAAGGCGTTTCGCAGGTATAACCCACCAGGGAAAATCCGCCCTCCTGGCAGGGTGCTTCGACAATGGCCGCCCCTACTGCTGGGGTTAAAATGTCATTGCACTGCCCGGCAGCTTGTCGACCGGCCTCACTTTGACTGAGCTTTTCTAAAGCGGCTAAAGCGTTTTTAATGGTTGCCGGCTGCAGTGTTGGTAAATCCCCACCGATTATAATTACGCTGTCAGCCAGCCTTGCTCCCGACTGGGGCTTGAGAATATAGTCAGCAGCAAACTGCATGCAGTCATCAAAGGAACCGCCCCTATCGGCGAAGATACCCTTTACCTTCCCCGGATGGGTCAGACCTTTAAGCAACGAGGAAAGATAGGCGCCGTCACCGCCAGCGTCGTGACAGACCCAAAAATCAGCACCCTCTTCCTGGCAGACAGCAATGACGCTGTCGATAACGTCAAGGAGGCAGGCCTCATAGAAAATCTTTGCTTCTTCTGGTGTTAAAATCCCGCCTCTTTCCTTTGTCAGGCGGGTTTTGATATCACCGCTTCTGGGTACTTTGGTAAAAACTACTACCGCTTGGCGCAACTAACTAACCTCCTATCTCAATAATTTGCTTCTAGCTCGTTAAATCTCTTGCTCTCTTAGATTTTCATTTTTATGATGAAGTCCAAGAAGGCAGACTAAGCCTTCATCTTCATCATCAGTAGACGTAGTTGTTGTGGATAATGTGGGCAACGCGAAGCGTTGTCCAAGCGAGTGTGGAGTTGTGGGTAACCCCGAAGGGGTTATCCACAAATCCACACGAGCGGCATTATCCACAACAACAGGTCTCCGGCTTTAAATCTTAAGTCTTGAGTAGTAACCTCACCACTTCTTGCCCTCGGCTACCCTATCATGTCTCCCGGGGTCTATGCCCTGTTTCATTCCTTCGTTCGGCCTTTTGAGGGCGGTGGGATATGCCTAGTACTCTCATGCAGGGTCTATGCCCTTATGGAGGTGATTAAGGCTTCCCCCACCCAAGACTTTTTACCTCGTGTTTGGGTTTTTATTTTTAAGCTGCTTGCTGTAATTGGGCGCGGCGATAGTCACCTAATACTTTGTCAGGGTCGTAGTTTTCTTTCTTCCTGGCCAGGCCGTACATTACCCGCAGTAATTTTACGGCTATGGCTATTAAGGCCTGCTTCTTTTTTAAGGGGTTTTCCCGCCTGGTCAGGAAGTAGTGGTATAGAGCTTTAATTTCACGGTTTTTGGCTACCAGAGTTAGGCTGGCCTGGTATAACAGGTTCCTTAATTCGGCTCGCCCGCGTTTGGATATCTTGCTTTGACCATCCTTTTTCCCGGAACTTTGTTCGCTTAAGTTCAGCCCGGCGAGTTTCTGGATTTGCTTCCAGTGCTCGTAATTCTGGGGATCGCCTATTTCGCCTAAAAAGCCGGCTATTGTTACCAGGCCTATACCGGGGATGCTTAATAAATTGCCTGCGATATCTATTCCTGCTAGGATTTCGGCCATGGCTGCTTCTGTTTGCTCGATCTGCTGCTGATAAAAGGCTATTTCGTCTAGGCAGGCGTTTAGCTTGTGTCGGGCTCCGGTTAGTCCTTCGGTTACTGCTATGGACTCCTGGGCCGTCTGGTAGAGGGCCTGGGCCCTTTTCATCCCTACCCGGTGGTTACTGGCTTCTTTTAGTTGCTCGGCTAATTCTTCGACCTTATGGGCTAATATTAAGCTGGGGAAGGGACAGTTCCTTAACACCCATTGGGCGGCTTTGCCTAACAGGTTTTTGAATACTTGCCCTAGCTCGGGGAAGTATTCGTCCAGGATGGCCTGGAGTTGGTTTAAGGCGCTGTTTAGTTTCCGGCGTTGCTGCCGCCGGGTTACGGTCAGGTTCCTTAGTTCGGCATATTTTCCTTTGGGCAAAAGGCAGTGGAGGAAGTTCCCGTCCTTGACTATTTTGGCTATTATCCCGGCGTCTTTGCGGTCGTTCTTGGTGGGGGAGTTACCTACTTCCTCTTTCCGCCTTTTGACGTGATAGGGGTTGACTATCACTACCGTATAGCCCTGCTCCTGGAGAAACCATGCTAAGGGTTTCCAGTAGTGGCCTGTGGGTTCCATGCCGATTACTACTTTTGTTGCCCTGGCTTTTTCTTTCGCTTCTTCCATTTTTGCCACTAGACGATAATAGCCTTCTTTGCTATTATGAAACTTGAAGGGTTTGACCACATCCAGTTCGATTTGGTTATAGATCCGTGCCCAGTGGTTGTGTTTGGCTACATCGATACCGACAATTATCACATCACCATGGACCAGTAATTTCTTTTGCACCTCATTCATTCGGTTTCTCGCCTCCTGGTTGGTTTGTTTGTTTTGGTCTATTATTTTTTTACCAGGAGGCTTTTTTATTGGCAACACCTACCTTACATCATTACAGGAATGCTGTATATAAATCATGGGTACCGGCCGGCAGGCCTCCCGTTCCGGACAGTGGCAGCACTGTTCCCTGTAAATTGTCGCCAGATCAGAAAAATGGCAGTTCCGGAAACCATACCTCCGGTAAAATCCTGCAGCCTCTCCCCTGGCAATGGTAGTTACACGGTAAGAGGCGCAGCCACGGGCCGGCGAGCTGTGGCAATAGGCCCATGGTTTTTTGATTAACTCCAACAGCAGCCTCCCCCCTAAACCCTGGCCTCTGGCTTCTCTCCTTACGGCCAGCAATTGTAGGTGAAAGAAAGTTTCACCTAGCCAGGTTATTTTACCCCCCGCCAAAATTTTCTCTTCAACCTTAATAATGGCGTGCTGTTCTGGTTCCCCGGCCAGGCCCATACCCCAGTCCTGCATTAATTCCTGCAATTCCAGGCCATCGTCGGGCCCAGCCATGGTCACTTCCGCCCGCGCCAGCATATTATTTGCCATTTATCCAGGCCGCCCTTTCCTGCCACGCTTGTTCCAGCCGTGCGGCCAGGACGGCTATCTCCTCGTCCTGCATCCACTCGTTATCTTCACCCGGAAGACTTACCCGGACACCGACCTGGAGGAAGGCAGCTCGCAGGCAGACTTCTCCTACCAAAACAAATAATGATTTTATGGCTAAGATACCGGCGCTTCTACCGCCAAAGTAAAGGAGGCAAGGGATGAGGTGACCACAAATAACAATCCCCCACCAGAAAATATTTTTCAAATTACCGTTGATAAGCATTGCCACCGACCGGCGGGCTTCCTCCGGCGCCGACTGGCGCATCCCGAGGATATAGGCCGTAATTAAGATTATCTGAGTAATGAGCAGAGACAGGAGTATTTTATCAAGAATAGCAATAGTTGGTGCTGGCGACGTACCGATCACCGCCGCCACCAGGATTACGCCGGCCAAACCGGAAGTTAGGGCTGCTGCCAGCCACAGGGGCACCAGAGCACTGCCGTTCCAGAAGGAACGGCCCCGGGCTTCGCCCAGCTCTAAACCCGGGTAGATTACCAGGGCCACGGCAAAAATTATGCCCAGGAACCCAATAATCCGCCGCCCGGCATTTTCCCCGGCCCAGGGAAAGATATCAAACCAAAAGCTGGTATATATTGCTGCCAGAACTATGAAGCAGCTTAAAAACAGGGCTCCTTTAGTCATAATTGACTGCATGCGGCTAAAAACTAAAAGAAATCGCTTTTTGTTGCCCAGCTCGGCAAGTAATAACAGACCGCCCAGGCCGGCAGCGGCCAGGCCCAGGAAACTACCGGTACCACTTACCTCACCGGCAAGGGGCGAGGTTATAATATCCAGGAAAGCGATGACGGCAAAAACCATGGCCCCGAAGGCGGCGCAAAAGAAGTAACCGGCAGCCAGCCCGCCCCAAATTGCCTGTTTATCCTCCATAACAGCTACCTCCTAGGGAAAAATATAATACACCAACGGTTTCGTGCCCAGATGGGGGTACAGCGGCCGGGCATTGGCCTGTTTAATAAGTGCCGCCACTTCGCTGCCGGGATCGTCCAGATCCCCGGCATAGCGGGCTTTCAGCTGGCAAGTTTCTACACAGCGGGGCATTTCTCCCTGCTCCAGCCGTTCATAACACAGGTGGCACTTTTGCACGATGCCCTTTTCCACCTCGAACTGGCGTACACCATAGGGGCATACCAGCATGCAGAACTTACAGCCAATGCAACGCTCGCCATCAACAATGATAATCCCGTCAGGCCGTCTCTGGCTGGCCCCGGTAGGGCAGCCGTCAACACAGGGTGCATCTTGGCAGTGCATACACGGCCGCGGCAGAAAGTGCGAGGTCACCAGAGGGAATTCCCCTTCCGGCCCTACGGTGAACACTTTATTCCAGCGTTCGTTTAGCGGCAGGTTATTTTCAATCTGGCAGGCAACGGTGCAGGCATGGCAACCGATGCACCTGCGTAAGTCAATAACCATTCCCCAATGCATAGTTCTCACCCTTCCACCTTAGCAATCCTACATAAAACCGACCTGGTGCACCAGCTACCGCAGGCTGGATCGCAGGTATCCGGGTCGTCATCCAGGCAGGCATTAATATTGGATTCCCAGACGCCAAACAGGTCTTTTGCCCCTTTTTCCGGATACCACCATCCCCGTTCCGCCTGGACTACCCCGGGTGGTACGGCCGTCGTGAGTTTAGCTCGTTGCTTGACTTTCCCTTTTGGGGTTTCAATCCACACCCAGTCGCCTTCTTTAATAGCAAGCTCTTGGGCCAGTTCAGGGTTAATGGCCACCCTCGGTTCCGGGTGCAGCAGACGCAGGCGCGTTATCTGGCGGTGCTCTGAATGGTAAAAGGGCATGAAGCCTCCGCCTGCGATGAGTATCAGGGGATAATCCCGGGCCAGCTCCGGCGTGGCTTCCGGGCTGAAAGGCGGCTCGACGTAATGGGGCAGCGGGTCATAGCCGAGTTTTTCTAATATTGAACTTTTGAGCTCCACCTTACCGGATGGTGTGGCAAAGCCTTTTTCCAGGTACTTGTAGTACTCACGCGGGGCAAAGTCGAAACGTACCCCCTGGACAAAATCCCCGTAGGTTTCCAGGCCGTAACCCAGGGGTTCCAGGCGGTATTGGAACGCCTCTTCGTTGGTCTGCCACGGCCAGTATTCCTCCTGGCCCATCTTGATACCCAGGGCGCGCCAGAAGTCGTAGTCGGTTTTCCGCTCATATAAAGGCTGCACAGCCCTTTCGGAGGCGATAAGCCAGTCAGAAACACCATAGGTTGTAGTCAAGACCGGCCGTTCCAGCCAGGAAGCCGCCGGCAAGACATAGTCGGCCAGCGCGGCTGTGGGCGTAAGCCAGTAGTCCATGACCACCAGCAGGTCCAGCTTGTTGAGGGCTTCATATACCAGCCTGGAGTTGGCATAGGAGCTAAGGGGGTTATCGGCCAGGACGATCAGGGCTTTGACCGGATATGGTTTGCCGGTAAGTATTGCTCGCCACAGTACCGGAGGGCTGGCTTCGCACATCCATTCGGCCGGCAGCCCCTTTCCCCAGACGCGTTCTAACTGTTCATTTAGAAGCTTGTAACCCGGCCAGGTGCTGAGTTTAAACCTGTCCGCGCCCAGTTGCTTTGCCCGCTGCTCCTCGGGCAGCAATTCGTTGAGCTCCATCTCGACGTCAGTAATAAATGTGGGATGGGGCCCGGGCATGACATCGCCGCCGGGAACGTCGAGGTTACCGCAAATGGCCCTTAATACGGCCCGTGCCTGGGCAACGGCACTGGTAGCCCGGCCGAGCTGGTCCGTAGCTACGCCCCACTGGATACAAGCCGGCCTCGAGGTGGCGTACGTCCTGGCCGCCATGGCTATCCTTTCGGCGGGCACCCAGGTCTTTGCTTCCGCCCATTCCGGGGTATACTCCTGCACCCGTTCCCGCAGTTCCTCAAAGCCCACCGTCCAGTTCTCGACGAAATCGGCGTCGTAGAGCTCTTCATTGATAATGACGTTGAGCCAGGCCAGGGCCAGGGCGCAGTCGCTCCCCGGGCGGATGGGTAACCACAGGTCAGCCCGGGCCGCCGTCTCGCTGCAACGCGGGTCAATGACAATGATTTTGGTACCGTTCTTTTCCCGGGCCTCTAAAAGCCCCCGCATTTCCGGTAAATATGAGGCGCCGGGATTATGGCCCCAGACAACGACACAGCGGCTGCCCATAATCTCCGGATCAAAGGCGCTCCAACCGTAAATGGCCGTTTCTACTAAAAAATTGGGTATCCAGCAAACAGGGGAGGTGTGAACCACATTGGGGCTCCCTAATAGGTTGAAAAAGCGACGTCGGGCCCAGTCATCAGTCCGGTTGGTGCCCCCGGCAGTGGCAATGCTTTCGGCCCCATATTCCGCTTTGTATTTTTTTAGCCGGGCGGCAATATCTTCCAGGGCTTCCTCCCAGCTGACACGCTTAAAATTACCAGATCCCCGTTCCCCGACACGTTTAAGGGGATAGTTTACCCGGTTGATGTGGTTGAGGTGATCCATAGCCGAAGCACCCCGGGGACACTGGGCTCCCTGGTTAAAGGGATGCTCAGGATCACCTGTAACTTTTTTAACGACACCGTCTTCAACGTGCACCAGCATGCCACAGTTCATATGGCAGAAATAGCACGCTGCCTTCTTCACTTCAGTAGTACCAGCCATTTTTTTACCTCCGCTCGAACTACTTATCCTTCAGGTAAAATAGGGTATCAAGTGGTACAACCTTCCTGCAGTTCAAACAGGTTGTTTGTGCCAGCCTTCTTCCCTCCCAACCGAACAAAAAAGGTTCTTGATAATCTGATTTGTATATGCGATGATTAATTATAAGCATATAATTCAAAGCAATACTTTTTAATCATTGCTTCTTCGAGTAAGGCTACTTTTAAGCCCCGGCAGTTTGAGACCAACTTATATACCCGTTACGTCTATATTTACTTCCAGAGGACTGCCTTCATAAAATCTAACTAGCAAAAATCGTGCCAACATCGGGGTTTAAAATAATTCCTAGATTTAATCTCCGGATATCGCTCTGGCACAATATTAATCAAGGTAGCTCAAGTGCTTAACCCGAAAAGTAGTGGCGGGTATTTTTCCCTTTTTGACACGGGGCATTCTCAAAAAAGAGACAACAAACTTTTAGTCAATATTTGCCAACCGCAATATCATCATGATAAATGTTTTGATGATTATCCTTCGATCTTCAGTATAACTTTACCCATTTTTCTGGTGTATAATAGTGATAGCAATCACATGGTTGTATATAAAACTAAAATGACATTCCAACAGTTGTCTTATTGAGTAGGTTGTAGCAGTTATGCATGTATCAATCAGGTATAGCTCGGGAAAACATTCTCAAAAGGGGTGACTTAATAATATGACCTTTTAGTCCGCCGAAAAGGTCTGAACCTCGAATTACTTAAACAGAACGTTGCATTTTTTTCTCGGCCTAAAATCCTGCCAGGATGTAGGTTTTCTGTTTACTAGGAGGGTTGGTATGGAAGTTATCAGGCCTGATGTAGCCTGTAACGATAACCGGACCGAATTTATGGCAAATCCTTTTGACTATACCTTATTCCAGCGGCGCTGGCAAGAAATTCAGCATTGTAAACAACGTTTTCTATACCACAATGAAGATCCACGGACTTTTTCTTGTTTAAGCCCGGAGGTTGCTGCTTCCTGGTTAAGGTCACGCGAAAACAACATTGATCCTTTTGCCACAAAAATCGGGCATAATATGCCTAAGGATAAACTGGAGGCTATACTTGAAGAAAACAGCCTGTTAATTTCAACCACCAAAATGTTTTTGGCATAATGGAAGTGCAGAAAACGGCAGCCAAAAGTGCATAGTGTGGAAGCCATAAAAAAGGGCCTTGCCATCACGCTCTCGAATAAACCCTTCTGACTTAACCCAAAAGCAGGAGGGTA
>Ga0247720_100062_pt1 | contig 52258 bp, 56 predicted proteins | sample MSEWel2015_12_15_FD_189078 | JGI IMG/M metagenome (GOLD analysis project Ga0247720, IMG submission 189078) | Subsurface sediment microbial communities from gas well in West Virginia, United States - MSEEL Well Study Marcellus 3H_2015_12_15 | ecosystem: Environmental > Terrestrial > Deep... | reverse complement strand
CTTTTAGAGGCCGGATGCCTAGGGCTTCTGCTTTGCTTCCGGCTTTCATAAATTCTAGGGCTTCCATAAGCTCTTTCTTTGCCGCAGCCTGGCCGCCGATTTGCTGGAAGGTAACGTTGCTTATAATCTGGCCGTCACCGCCACCGAGCTGGCGGCGGATGACCCGCAGGCCGCCCGTTTCATAGAGAAAGTAAGCCAGCAGGCTGAAGAGCAGAACGGGCAGCGGATTGAGGCCGGAAAGAAAAGCGAAGAAAAACACGCCCGCTAGGATTCCGGCAGCCACTTCGCGTTTCATACCGGCCCCATCCTCCCTCCGGCCAAAACCTGAGGTCGGTGGCGCACTTCGTACAGGTATTGGCGGCCATGTTTCAGTTCGAGGTAGATGTGGCCTTCATCCACATAAAACCTCTCTTCTACACCTGCCGCACGGGCCTCGCTTTGGATTTTGGCCGCTGCAGTGCTGAAGTTACCCTGCACCAGGGCTTCTTCCAGATAGTAGTGGATGCGGTAATAGACGCTTTCGAGAGCCGGCGTACGCTCATCCTGGACGCACCCAGCTTCTCTATTTGCCGGTAAAGCCCGGGCAGGTCTTTCACCTCGGCCAGTTTCAGGTGCAGCACATAACCGGCGTCCGAGCGTTCAAGGGTGACGCTTTGTACTCCACTCAGCGCTTCTAGCTCGGCCACCAGCGGCCTTTCCACCAAAAAGCGCGCATAGGCCAGCCGACCGCCGAGGAGCACGGCCAGCGTAAGAAGGGCAACGGCCAGCGTTACGTCTACCCTGTAACCCCTATACTTCATCCTTCGGTTTCTCCCCCTCGACGTACCTGCCCTTTATTATAGCATAAAAACCCCTACCTCTCGGCAGGCAAAGCCTGGAGGTAGGGGAAATGATTGTCGTTTCTAATTAGACGGAAGCCAAAGTTCGCGTCCTTTGAGAAAATAGTCTAATCCTGAAACCAGCGTAAAAATAACTGCCAGCCCCATGGTGATGCTGCCGAAAGGAATGTTCCAAAGGCGGAAGGGATAATCCCTAAGAAGCAGGGCGGTAATGGCAACGGTTTGAAACACCGTTTTCAGCTTGCCGAACGGGCTGGCGGCAATGATCACACCGTCGGCGGCTGCCACGGCGCGCAGGCCGGTTACGGCGAACTCGCGCCCGATGATGATCATCGCCACCCAAGCTCCCAGGCGACCCCCTTCGACGAGCACCAGCAGGGCCGAGCTGACGAGAAGCTTGTCCGCCAAAGGATCTAAAAGCTTGCCCAAACGCGTAATCTCCTGCCGCCGCCGGGCGAGGTAACCGTCCAGGGTATCCGTGAGGGCCGCAACAATGAAGACGGCGCTCGCCGCATAGTCCGCGTAAGGCCAGTGCAGCCAGGCAATAGCCATAAACACCGGGACGAGGACAATCCTGGTCAGGGTCAATTTAGTGGGCAGGTTCATCCACCACCCTCCCCCCTAGGTCATAAATGCCCGCGTGTTTAATCTCCACTCGGGCAAACTCTCCAACTTTCAGGCCCTGACCGCGGATGCGCGTGATCCCGTCCACCTCAGGCGCCTGGCGAAAGCACCGGCCGCTCCCCGTGCCCTCTCCTACCCGCTCGATCAAGACCTCGAGCCGTTTGCCCAGCCAAGCCCGGTTCCGCTTAAGGGAAATCCGCCGCTGCACCTTAAGGAGACGCTCTCGCCGCTCCTCTTTTATCTCATCCGCCACCTGGCCGGGCAAATCCGCTGCCGGGGTTCCTTCTTGAGGCGAATAAGAAAAAACTCCTACCCAGTCGAATTCTTGCTCTTCAACGAAAGCCAAGAGCTCTTCGTACTCCGCCTCCGTCTCCCCCGGAAAGCCCACGATGAACGTCGTGCGCAGGGCAGCCTCTGGAAATACCCTCCTGATTTCCTCCACGAGCCGCCTCACCGAACTCTGCCGGCTGGCACGACCCATCGCTTTAAGAATGCGGTCGCTGGCGTGTTGGAGGGGAATATCGAAATAACGACATACCTTAGGCTCTTCTGCTATGGTGGCAAGAAGCTCTGAAGTTATGCGCTCGGGGTACATATAAAGCAGGCGCAGCCACCTAATCTCGGGGATAGCCGCCAATTTGCGCAAAAGGGAGGGCAAGCGCAGCTCATGGTATAAATCCAGCCCGTAGCTCGTAGTGTCCTGGGCCACAAGTATAAGTTCCTTAACTCCCTGCCTGGCCAGCGAGGAAGCTTCCGCTACGAGCTCTTCCTCAGGGCGGCTTTTAAGCGGTCCCCGTAACTCAGGTATCACGCAATAGCTACAGCGATGGTTACAACCCTCGGCGATCTTGAGGTAGGCAGTACCGGGGCGCGTGGCCAAAATGCGTGCCCCTCCCCGGAACCCGCCCGGTGCACCGACCGCTACTACCTGCTTCCCGGATTCGATCTCATCCAAGAGGGCAGGTAGGCGCTCTAAGGAACCAGTACCGATAACGGCGTCTACCTCGGGGATTTCGGCCGCGATCTCCTGGGGGTAGCGCTGGCTTAGGCAACCGGTAACAATTAGCTTACGGCAGCGGCCTTTCTCCTTGTAAGCGGCCATCTCGAGAATGGTGTCGATGGATTCCTCTTTGGCCGCATCGATAAAGCCACAGGTATTGACGATAATGATGTCGGCCTCCGCCGGGTCCGCCGTCAGCTCGTAACCGTGCTCCACCAAGCGCGCCAGCAGCCCCTCGGAGTCGACCAGGTTCTTAGGGCAACCAAGCGACACAAGCCCTACTTTCTTTCCCTGCACCCTAGAACTCCTTTTCTTTTTATTTTTTGCCTTTACTTTATGGCAGCCGTTCAATAGTGATATTGCGCGGCTGCCCAGGGGTCCCTGCCGCTCCAAGAAAAACGCCGTTTACCGTAATTTCTAGCGCTCCCGGTTCCCCCACCCGCAGCCAAACTCGCTTTACTCCTCGAATAACCCTGGTGTCGCCGCGCTTCAGCATTTCTGACCTTTCGCTCCCATCGTCTGCGCGCACGGCAACCCAGCACCGCTCACCCGTCACCTTAAGTTCCACGCGAATTTCGTTCCCTCCTACCTGGAAGACGGCTTCTTTCGGAAGATTTTTCACCGTCCGCACCTCGGCAACAGTTTGGCCGGCTTCAGCTTCCGGGCCGGAAGGCGAGGAGCTAGTAGGTAGCGGAGGGGTAGACACCTCCGCTGGCGTTCCTTTTTCCGGTGGAGACGCCCCACGTTCCGGACCCGGGTGGCGAGCCAGGAAGAAGCCTCCCACCGCTAAAAAAACCACGAGGAGCACGGCCACCGTCGCCAGGCCTCGTGGGAGGCTCGGCCCCATCCGCTCGGTCGGTCGCCGCGCGCTGGTCTTTTCCTCATCAACTACTGCGCGCGTCTTGGCGTAACGCTTTACGAGCTCGTCCCCTGGAAGGCCCAGGAAATGGGCATAGTTTTTCAGAAAGCCCTTTAAGTACACCTCGGCCGGAAACACCCGGCTGTCGCCTTCTTCTAATGCTTCTAAGTACCGGCGCCGGATCTTGGTTTCTTCCTGTACTTTATCTAGGGTAATGCCCTTCTTAAGCCGGGTCTCGCGCAGCAGTGCTCCAATTTCTGCCAACACGTCCTGCCGTCCCTGGTTTTCGTTGTTCTCAGCCACCAGAGATTCACCCCTTTGTCGCACTGGCGCGCGCATCCGAGCTCATCAGGTGTTGGTATCTTTCCTTACTGATGAGGACCGGTCGCGGCTTGCTTCCCTCGGCCGGACCCACGTAGCCTTTTTCGGCCATTTGGTCGATTATGCGCGCGGCTCTAGTATAACCAATCCGCAAACGCCTTTGCAGGTAGGACGCCGAGGCATGACCGGCCTCGATAACCAGCTCCAAAGCTTTGCCGAAAAGTTCGTCCTCAGCTTCGTCGGCAGGCTCTTTTTCCTTCGGCTGAACGGTCAAAATGGCCTCTTGAAACTCCGGTTCCCCTTGCCCGCGCCAGAAGTTCACCAGTTCCTCCACTTCGCTGTCGGAGATAAAGGCCCCCTGCACGCGCTGGGGCTTACTCGCCCCGACGGGTAAGAAGAGCATGTCCCCCCGCCCGAGGAGTTTCTCGGCTCCGTTCATGTCTAAAATGGTGCGCGAGTCTGTTTGCGACGAAACGGCAAACGAGAGCCGGGAAGGAATATTGGCCTTAATGAGGCCGGTGATTACGTCCACGGACGGCCGTTGCGTGGCTACCACCAGGTGTAAACCGGCAGCGCGGGCCATCTGGGCCAACCGGCAAATGGCCTCCTCTACTTCGGCCGGCGAGACCATCATTAAGTCGGCCAGTTCGTCGATGACGATGACAATATAAGGTAGCGCGTTGGCGGGCGGCCGTGTTTCGTTATACCGCTTGATATCGCGCACACCCGCGGCGGCGAAAAGGCTGTAGCGGTTCTCCATCTCCGTTACCGCCCAATTCAGCACCCCTGCCGCCTTCCGGACATCGGTGACCACAGGCGAGATTAGGTGGGGAATGCCGTTGTAGGCGGTGAGTTCGACCATTTTCGGGTCGATGAGAAGGAGCTTAACCTGGGCCGGGGTGGCCTTAAAAAGAATGCTGCTGATGAGCGCATTGATGCATACGCTCTTGCCGGAACCGGTAGCGCCGGCAATCAGGAGGTGAGGCATTTTGGCCAGATCGGCCACCACAGGCGTACCGCTAATGTCTTTGCCCAAAGCGATGGTGAGAGGCGAGGTTTCCCGGGCAAATATCGGTGTATCGATCACCTCGCGCAGGTAAACGGGGGTAATCTCTTTATTCGGAACCTCAATCCCAATGGCCGCCTTACCCGGGATGGGTGCCTCGATGCGCACGTCGGTAGCTGCCAGGCTCAAGGCAATGTCATCGGCCAGCCCGACAATTCTGCTGACCTTGGTACCGGGTGCGGGGTGGATCTCGTACCTGGTGATGGCCGGGCCCCGACTTACCTCAGTAACCTTAGCGCTGATACCGAAGTTGCTCAGTGTTTCCTCCAGCAGGCGCACATTTTCGGCAATGTCCTTTTCCAGGCGGTAGTTCTTGAGCCGTACCGGTTTGCGGAGCAGGGTCACCGGGGGCAGCTGGTAGGGACCGACAACCTGCGGAATCGCAAGCTGCACCGGCGTTCCGACCGGTTCAGCCGCCCCTGTTTTCACCACTAGGCCGGCCGTAGGCGCAGCCTCCGCCCGGAGCGGGGAGCCGGAAGGTGGAGGAGGAACTTCTTTCTTTTCTGGCGGCTCTTCCGGCAGGCGGCCGCTCCCTCCTTCTTCCTGCGCAACTCGCGCCTGCGGCGTGCGCGCGCGCAGTACCCGTCTGAAGCGCGTGCAGTTTGCCAAGGCCACAAGTGATTTTTCGTTAATCAAAACAAGGCCGGAAAGGGCGGTAGCGACCAGGATGATCCAGGCACCCGGGCGGCCGAAAAGGCGCAGCAGAAAAGTAGCAATCACCGCCCCGGCAATTCCTCCGCCCCGGCCCAGTTCCCCGGCAGCAGGGAATGCCTCCGGGGCGATGACGAGTTGCATTGCTCCTACTGTAGCCAGGAACAGGAGCGAGGCGCCGATCACCTGGATATTCTCTATGGACCTCCCGGAAAGGGTGAAAAGAGCCCCGCCCAGGGAAATGACCGGCAACGGATACGCGCCCCAGCCGAAAAGGGCCAGAAGCACGCGATGCAGAAACCCGCCTACCACACCGGCGCGCTCGGAAAAAAGGCTAACCATCACCAGTAAGGAGAGGGCTGTAACCAGAATGCCGCCTATCGCTGCCGGTTTCTGCTCACGCTTCGGTTTCTTTTCTGCCCGCGGCATTGGCTCACCTCCCCGTGCATCCTGCTTCACCAGGCACTATTCTACATCGCACCCGAGGAATCCTCCCCAAGACTAACCGGTCAGCCGCTTGCTCCGGCTACACCCCCGGCACCAGAGTTATTACCAGGCGCTCTAGAGCCCCAACGAAAGGCAGGCACAAAATGGTGGTCAACACATTGAAAAGGGTATGGGCATTGGCGATCTGGTGGGGCAGGTCGGGTGAGGTACAAGCCACCAGCCGCCCGAAAGCCGAAAGAAAGGGAAAAAAGGCCAGGACGCCGAGCACGTTGAAAAGAAAATGCACCGCGGCCGCCCGCCGGGCGTTCACGCTCGTACCGACACTCGCCAAGAGGGCGGTCACCGTGGTCCCGATATTGCTGCCCAGAACGAAACCTATTGCTCCCTGAAGATCGATAGTGCCCTGGTCCGCAAGGGCGATAACCATGGCTATAACAACGCTGCTCGACTGAAGGATACCTGTTACGCAGGCCCCGGCGAGAACGGCCGTGCATGGAAAGCGGCCCAGCGTAAGTATAAGCGCAGGGAAAAAGGGGTACGCGCTCAGGAAAGAAAGGTAACGGGACATCAAAGCCATACCGGTAAAAAGAAGGCCGAATCCCAAAATAACGCGCCCCAGCTCGTGTGTCGGGCCGAACCTGCTGGAAAAGAACAAGAAAGCGCCCAAAAACACGGCCGGGCCGGCCAGGAAATCAAGGTCGAGCGCCACCAGCTGGGCGGTTACGGTGGTGCCTATGTTGGCCCCTAAGATCACCCCAATGGCCTGCCGCAGGGTGAGGAGGCCTGCATCCACAAAGGTAACGGTAAGAACGGTGGTGGCGCTGCTGCTTTGAACCAGGGCAGTAATGAGGCAACCTATAAACACTCCCCGCCCGACTGATCCGGTGAGATGTTCAAGCAACCAGCGTAACCTTTTGCCAGCCGCCTTCTCCAGCCCTTCTCCAACAAGCTGAACGCCGACAAGAAAGAGAGCCACTCCTCCGCCTACGCCAGCCAAAAAACTCAGCGTCCTCCCCTCCCCCTCAGCCTTACCTATTACATATAAAATGTGAAAGAAGCGGTGGCTAGACTAACCACCGCCCGGAGAAACTTTATTCGGCCGGGAACGTAACAATGGAGCCGGGAAAAAGGGAAGGATCCAGGAAATCATTGGGGTTGGTGCTCAAAAGGCGCACCAACTTGGCCTGGTTGACACCGGTTCGTTCAACCAAGAGCTTATGCCCCCGGACGACTACCTCTTCGTACTGAGGGCGGTAATCTTCTATGCCCTCCAGCACAAGCTCAAGGGGCAGGGGCGTGTAGAGGATCATTGCACCGGCCCCTTTGCACTTTTTTGGGCGGCAATAAGCTCGTTCAATTTGGCCAGAGCCGAGTTTATTCCTCCCACGGCATCCACCAGGCCCACATCTACAGCTTCTTTTCCAACCAGTACCGTACCAATGTCGCGGGCAAGCTCGCCGGTTCGGAACATGAGTTCCCGAAATTTAGGTTCGGAAATACGCGAATGCTCCGTAACAAAGCGGACGACCCGGTCCTGCATTTTGTCCAGGTATTCGTACGTCTGCGGCACACCGATGACCAAGCCGTTCAACCGGATGGGGTGCACCGTCATGGTGGCGGTTTCGGCAATAAAAGAGTAATCGGCGCTCACGGCGATAGGCACGCCGATTGAGTGACCGCCGCCCAGAACTAGAGAAACTGTCGGCTTACTCATGCTGACGATCATTTCGGCAATGGCCAACCCCGCCTCCACATCCCCGCCTACCGTGTTTAAAACGAGGAGTAGCCCGGCAATTTTGGGATTTTGTTCTATGGCCACCAATTGGGGGATAATGTGTTCGTATTTGGTAGTCTTATTCTGGGGCGGCAGCACTAAGTGCCCTTCGATTTGTCCGACGACGGTAAGGCAGTGGATGTTGCTCTCCGGCTGCTCAGGCAGGGCCATCTGGCCCAGTTCTTGAATATTACCGGCAACTGTACCCGGCGGCAGCGGCTCTGTTCCAGGATTTTCCGGCCTGCCCGGAGGATTTGGCCGAGGGCCTGGCGGCGGCACCACCGTTGGGGTCGGCTGCGGCGAACCAAGTTTGGGAAAGAAACCGGTAAACATTTGCCTGTCCTCCCTCAACTCTCTTCCCTGAGCCTGTTGATCCTGGCGCTAGTATAACGTCAAGTTCGGCCGACTATACTTGCGCCGCCGGGAGAAAAAAAATCCCCGGCCGGAGCCGGGGTTACTATATATATTAATCAGGAGGGGGTAACTCTTGTCACGTTTTTATCATACCCCGTCTTTGTTACAGAGACGTGACAACAAAGTTACTTCTTTATTAAGTTGATTCCCCCTTACACTTCCATGATGATGGGAAGTATCATCGGACGACGGCGGGTACGTTCAAAAAGGAACTTCCCCAGGGCATCCCGAACCTGACTTTTGATCGTCGACCAATCGGTGGCGCGGGAGGCCTCACACTTCTCTAAGGCCTGGCGCACGCGGTCTTTGGCTTCCTCTACCAACTCCTCGGCTTCCCGGACATAGACAAACCCCCGCGAGACGATGTCCGGCCCGGCCACTATTTGCCCCTTTTGCTTATCCATCGTCACCACTACGATTATTATGCCGTCCTGGGACAGCTGCTTCCTATCCCTAAGCACAATATTGCCCACGTCCCCTACTCCTAGCCCGTCCACCAGCACCTTGCCCGCGGTTATCCGGTTGGCCACCCTAGCCCTTTCCGGTGTGAACTCTACGCTGGTGCCGTTTTCCACCACGAAGATATTCTCCTCTGGCATGCCCACCTGACGGGCAATGCGGGCGTGCCATACCAGCTGGCGAAACTCGCCGTGGATGGGAATGAAGTAACGGGGCCGAATTAAGTTAAGCATAAGCTTAAGCTCTTCCCGGCTGGCATGGCCAAAGGCGTGGCGCCAAGAAGTCAGCTCAGGGTAGACTTCAGCCCCCACCTTGAACAGGTTGTCAATATTACGGGCTACCAATTTCTCACTGCCCGGCCCCGGCGGAGCCACCAACACCACCACGTCGCCGCTTTGAACTGAAACGGCCGGTCTCCCGTTGGCCCGCATTCCAGCCACTGGCTCCAGGCTATCGAAACTAGGAACAATAATGACCTGTTTTTCGGGCGGTAGGTTCTCTACGCCCGGATCAAAGAGGGCCTCGGGCGGAAAACGCAAATGACCTACTCGGCGGGCAAGCTTCAGAAGCTCGAGGCCTTCCGACCACGCCACCTGGGTGCGCCGCCCGAAGCTTAAAGCTGCGGCCACTACCTGTTCTAAGCGGTAGAGGCTGGCGCCATAACCGATCACGATCACCCGTCCCCGGGCATTACGCATGATACCGGTAATGGCGCTCGACGGTTCTTTTTCGGAAGGCGAAAAACCCGGTACCTCGGCGTTTGTGCTGTCCGAGAGAAGTAGCAGGACGCCGGCACGCCCCACTTCGGCCAAGCGGTGGATGTCGGTGAAGTTGCCGTTCGGCGGGGTCTGGTCAAAATGGAAGTCGCCGGTGTGCAGAACACGGCCGAGCGGCGTGGAAACAAGTACGGCGACGGAACCTGGGAGGGTATGACTAACCGTAATGAGCTCCACCTTAAACGAACCCAGGGAATAAGTTTCCCCCGGGTTGATGGCTTTCAACTCTGTGGTGTGGAGGCCGGCTCGCTTAAGCTTCAGCGCCGCTATCCCCAACGTCATGGGGGTTCCAAACACCGGTACGTTCAACTCTTTCAAGAAGTAGGGTAGGGCCCCGATATGGCCGTCATGGCCGTGGGTCAGCACGATCCCGCGTATCTTATCCCTGTTCTCTAAAAGATAGTTAATATCGGGAATGACGAAGTCGATGCCGAGGAGTTCCTCTTCGGGGATCATCAAGCCGCAGTCGATCACCAAGATGTCCCGGTCCGTTTCCAGAAGCAGCATGTTTTTGCCCCGTTCCCCCACGCCGCCCAGGGGAATCAGGGTGAGCCTGTTCTTGCTACCTCCGTTCAAAAGTCCACCTCCTTCAGTCAGAAAACACAAAAAAAGACTCCCTTCCGCAACCAGGGAAGCCGGCCAGCTCCAGTCAAACCGCATCCGCTCGCAAACCTCTTTTGTTATTATACCCTACTTCCCACCGCTTCACAAGGGCGGTCTGCCCGCCGAAGCGAAAGAAAAAAGAGGGCATGAGAAGCGCCCTCTATCCACTGCTACGGCCAAAGTCAGATGAGGCCGACCTCAGCCAGAATTCCGCGCAGGTATTCTTCTTCTTTTTCCGTAAGCGGCAAAAGCGGCAACCTCAGCCCGCCCACGGGGAAGCCGGTCATCTTCATAGCCGCCTTCACCGGGCTCGGGCTGGTGGTGAAGAAAAGGCCCTTAAAGAGTGGGAAGTACTTAAGGTGGATGTCGCGCGCCTTTTGCCAATTGCCGGCCGTGAAGCTTGTAATCATTTCCCTAAGTTCACCGGCAATCAGGTGCGAGGCCACCGAGACGACGCCTTTTGCGCCGAGCGACAGCATGGGCAAAGTCAGGCTGTCGTCGCCGCTGTAAACGGCGAAGCCGGGCGGTGCTTGGCGGTAGATCTCCGACACTTGGTCCAGGTTTCCACCGGCCTCCTTCAGCGCCACAATGTTAGGAACATCCTGAGCCAGGCGAATCACGGTGGGCGGATCGATGTTACGGCTGGTCCGGCCGGGTACGTTGTAAATCATCACCGGAAGTTTCGTAGCCTCGGCGACGGCTTTAAAGTGGGCGTAGAGGGCATTTTGCGGCGGCTTGTTGTAGTAAGGCGTGACCAAGAGGACGGCATCCCCTCCCACCTCTTCGGCCTTCTTAGTGAGGGCAATGCTCTGCTCTGTGTTGTTGGTGCCCGTCCCCAGCATCACCGGCACCCGGCCACGCGCTGCTTTGATAACCGTTTCCCAAAGGGCCACCTTTTCTTCCACGGATAGAGTCGGCGACTCGCCTGTAGTTCCAGTTACCAAAAGCCCATCTGAACCGAGTTCGATCAAGTGCTCCGTAAGCTCTGCCGTGCGCTTGAGGTCCACCTTGAGGTCTTCGGTAAACGGCGTCACCATAGCGGTAATGACGGTACCTAATTCGGCCATCCCCGGCACCTCCATTAAGATAAGCTTTTATTTGCCCAGCTCAAAAGCCTCATGCAACGCGCAGATCGCTTTTTCCGTATCCTCGCCCCGCACCAAACAAGAGATAGTGGCGTGGGAATCCGCGGTCTGCAGGATCTCCACACCGACGGCGTGCAGGGCCGCCACCACTTTGGCCATTACCCCAGGCACACCGCGCATTCCTGCTCCGACGACGGAAACCTTGGCCAGGCCGGTAGTTACGTCAGGCGCGAATCCGGCAGCCTCCAGAACTGCCTTCGCCTTGGGTGTATCATCTTCGGCTACGATGAAAGCCTTTAGCTCAGGGAAGACATTGATGAGGTCGATGCTGATACCGGCCGCTGCCAAGCTCTGAAAGAGCTCCACCTCCCGCGCCTTATCGTCGGGGGGAAGCTTAACCTTAAACTGAGCCACATGGGGCAGGTGGGCAATGCCCGTGATCAGCCTTTCCGGGCCCAGGGCCAGCCTTCCCGGATAAGGAACTCCCCGCGTCACCAGGGTACCAGGGGCATCGGAAAAGGTAGAACGTACCCGCAGCGGGATGTTGTACTGCATGGCGATTTCTACCGCCCGAGGGTGAATCACCTTCGCGCCCTGGTAAGCCATCTGGGTGATCTCCTGGTAGGTGACCACATCCAGGGTGTGCGCTTCGTCCACGATCCTCGGATCGGCCGTCATAACCCCTTCGACGTCGGTAAAGATCTCCACTCTTTCGGCACCCAGGGCCGCACCTAGGGCAGCTGCCGTGGTGTCGCTCCCGCCCCGCCCTAAAGTTGTAACCTCCCCTGTCTGTGTTTCCCCTTGAAAGCCGGCTACCACCGGGATATATCCTGCCTCAAGCACCTTAAGAATGGGCTCCGGCCTCACCTCCAAGATTCGGGCATCGCCGAAGGACTCATCGGTGATGATCCCCGCCTGCCCCCCTGTAAGCGCCCGCGCCGGATGGCCTTTTTTGGTAAGGAGCGCCGCCATGACGGAGCAGGTGATGATCTCGCCGCAAGAGAGGAGCAAATCCCGTTCGCGCTTCGGAACTTCCGGTCCGGCCTCCGCCAAGAGTCCGAGCAGGGTATCGGTGGCGTAGGGATCGCCCTTGCGGCCGATGGCTGAAACCACGACCACCGGAGCCAATCCCTCCGCTTTAGCCTGGAGGACGCGGTTCACCACCTGTTCGCGGGCCGCCGGCGTGGCCACGGAAGTTCCGCCAAACTTCTGCACGACAATCCGCATACTCCGCCTCTCCTCACAACAGGCCGTCCTGCACCAAACGCTCCGCGATCTGAACGGCGTTAAAAGCAGCGCCCTTGCGGACGTTATCGGCCACGATCCACATGTTCAGCCCTTTAGGTATGCTGAAATCTTCCCGGATGCGGCCTACATACACCTCGTTGCGGCCTGCCACCTGTACCGGAAGCGGGTAGGCCAGCTTGGCCGGGTCATCCACCACTACGACGCCCGGCGCCTGCGCCAGGATCTCGCGGGCTTCCGCCGGGGTGAGCTTCTCTTCGGTCTCAATGTTTACGGCCTCCGAATGACCGTAAAAGACCGGCACGCGCACCGTCGTGGCAGTAACAGCGATGCTGTCGTCCCCCATGATCTTTTTCGTCTCGCGCACCATTTTCCATTCTTCCAGCGTATAGCCGGTTTCGTCAAAGACATCAATATGCGGTAGCACGTTAAAAGCGATTTGGTAAGGATAAACGGAAGGCTTTATCGGCTTTCCTTCTAAGATTTCCGCGGTCTGGGTTTTAAGTTCAGCGATGGCTTCCAACCCCGTCCCGGAAACCGCCTGATAGGTGGAAACCACTACGCGCTTTACCCGAGCGCGGTCGTGCAAGGGCTTAAGCACCACCACCATTTGAATCGTCGAGCAGTTCGGGTTGGCAATGATCCCTTTATGTTTCTTCAGCGCTTCGGGATTCACTTCCGGCACCACGAGCGGGACGTCCGGTTCCATGCGGAAGGCGTTGCTGTTGTCCACTACCACCGCTCCCCGCTTGACTGCCTCGGGAGCCAAGGACAGGCTGGTGTCTTTGCCCGCCGAGAAAAGGGCAAGGTCAATTCCGGCGAAAGCCTCCGGACGCGCCTCCTCTACCTTCAGTGCCTGTCCGCGGAAAAAAACCTCCTGCCCCTGAGAACGGGCGGACGCCAGAGGAAGGATCTTGCCCACGGGGAAGTCGCGTTCCTCCAGCACCTTCAGCATGGTTTGCCCTACGGCGCCGGTCGCCCCTACCACAGCCACGTTGTATTGCTTCACCGTTTTTACCTCCAGCCGAATTTAGTTTTAAAGTAGACGCTCATGCCGCGGGCCTCGGGCATCCCCCGGCGGCGCGAACGACCTCAGGACGAACGAACTCGGCTCGCTCGGGCGCGGGCAGAACTCGGCCCTTCGGGCCTCAAACACCGCCCGCGCTTTCCCTCGCTCGCCTGCGTTCTTCTAATGGCGGTACGTAACGCGCCTTGCAGGGGATGGCCCTCGGCCTCAGTATTTTCAAGGCAGAAGTGTTAAATGTCGAGTAGGTTTTCGAGCCCGTAGACGACCCCGTCGAGGTTGGACACCTTTTTTACCGCCAAGATAACCCCGGGGATGAAGGATTCCCGGCTGATGGAATCGTGCCTTAAGGTCAAACTTTGGCCCAGGCCACCAAAAACGATGGTATGGTGGGCCACAAAACCGGGCAGGCGCAGGCTATGGATTTTGATGCCCGCGAGCTCTCCTCCTCGCACTCCCGGCACCTTTTCCACCTTCGTCGCGGCCGGCGTAACGCTCCCGGCCGCCCGGGCAATTGCCTCCGCGTACTTGATCGCCGTCCCGGACGGAGCGTCTAGTTTTTGGTCGTGGTGGGTTTCAATAATCTCCACCTGAGGGAAAAACCGCGCCGCCTGGGCGGCAAACTTAAGAAGTAAAACAGCGCCCACGGCGAAATTGGGTGCAATAACCGCGTTGACCCCGTACTCACGATAAAGCGCGGCAATCTCCGGGATGTCGGCTTCGGTTATGCCGGTTGTCCCAATGACGGCGTGGGCCCCCCGTTTAGCTATGGTCTCCAAGTTTTTCTTTACCACGGCAGGACGGGTAAAATCGACAACAACTTCAGCACCGGTACGGGAAATGGTACTTCCCAGGTCGGCGGCCAACTCAAGGCCCAAGGGTTCTCGGCCTAGGAGGACTCCAACATCTTGGCCAATACCGTTCTCGTGTCCCACGGCACCGACAAGGTCCAGGTCCGGGTCGGCAAGGATTCCCTTGACCACCTCCCGGCCCATACGGCCGTTGGCACCCGAGACGAGGACGCGAATTCCCACGCCGTTTCACCTCCAATTGCGTTTGCCTTTTTTAATGTATTACGTATATTCTCCTACAAATCCCGGTAGGTGTCAATATCCGTGTCGGCGCCGGCATCGATAATAACCACTTCCCTGCCGATTTTCTTTATGGCCCGCCACGGGACAAGCGAAACCCGCTTTTCGCTGAAGAGCTGGAAAAGCTTCCCTCGGGTATTAACCTCAAGGCCTACGATTTCCCCGGTCTCGCCGTTGAAGACCAGATCGGCGTCCCCGAAGTAACCGATGCGGCGCCCGTCCTGGAGGTTAATGAGCTCTTTGTCTTCCAAATCGCGTAGCCGCATCCCATCACCCTCCTCGTCGTCTTACGCGTTCCGCTCCAGCCAGTGGGCTACGTACGGTTGAACCAACGCCAGGAGCAAAGAGAGCGTTGCCAGGGGCTCCACTTGAAAGCCCAGCACTTCCACCCGCTCAGGTAAGTCCAGCTTCAAAAAATTGCGCGCGAGCACTAGGGCCAGGTAAATCCCCCCGGCCGTGCCTACGAGCTCAACTAGAGCCTGGGAAAAAGAAGAAGCCCGCGGCTCTACCGGCAGTTCTTCTCCCCGCCGCCGAGCGCGTGCGCGCCCGCGGGCCCGTTCGGCGAGCGATAAATACGTCAGCGCCATAAGCCCTACGGCCAAAACGACCCCCAGCATGAAAACACCCCCTTCTCGCCTGCCTAATCTTATTTATGCGGCGAAGAAGGGGGAAATGCTAAGCTCCCGTGTGGCCGAACCCGCCCGTTCCGCGCCGGGAAGCCGGCAGTTCCTCAACCTCTTCCCACTCCACCCGGCCTACGGAATTCAAAACGAGCTGCGCAATGCGGTCGCCGCGCCGGACGGTATAGGGCTCCGTTCCGAGATTTACGAGCAGCACTTTAATCTCGCCACGGTAGTCGCTGTCCACAGTACCGGGGCTGTTGAGCAGCGTAAGACCGTATCGCCAGGCGAGGCCACTCCGCGGGCGCACCTGAGCTTCCCAACCCGGGGGAACTGCCACAGAGATCCCGGTAGGTATGAGCGCGCGCCCACCCGGGGGAAGGGTGATTTCTTCCGTTAGGGCGGCGTACAAGTCCAACCCGGCGGCGCCGGGGCTCATGTACTCGGGAAGCGGCAAACCCTCTCCGTGGGGAAGTCGGCGAATCGGCACTTTCAGCCGTTCCACAGCTCTCACTCCACTTCCTGCGGCTCCACCGGACCGAGCACCACCGTCGTCAGCTGCTCCCGGCGGAAAGCCCGCGCGCATAGGCGCTGTACGTCTTGCGCCGTAACCGCCTTAAGTTTTTCTTCCACCTCTTCCACGGGGATGAAGCGCCCTAGACTAAGCTCCTGCTTGCCCAGGCGGATCATCCTATTAGTCGTGTTTTCGAGGCTGAGGCGGAAGGTCCCTAAAACCTGTTGCCGGGCCCGGTCGAGCTCGGCAGCCGGCACGGGTTCTTGAAGCAGCTTGGCCAGCTCTTGCTCTACAAGTTCTAGCCCGGCCTGCAGGTTTTCCTTGCTTAGCCCCAGGTAAATCGTGAACAGGCCTATGCCCTGATAGGCAGTATGGTAGGAATAGACGGAGTAAGCCAGTCCTTTTTCCTCGCGAATGTGCTGGAAAAGCCGCGAGGAGAGGCCCCCGCCTAAAATGCTGTTGGCCACTTCAACCGCGTAGTTGCTTTCATCTTCTACTGGGACGCCGGGCGCGCCCAAGCAAACATGCACCTGTTCCGTATCGCGCTCAAACACTCTGCGCCCGGCCCAGAAGCTCGGTACCGGAAGCGCGTACGTCTGAGGCGTAGACACCCAACCAGCAAAATACCGCTCAACCAGCCGGGCCACCTCATCGTGCTTAAGGTTGCCGGCAGCCGTTATCACCAAGTTTGCGGGAGTGTAAAAACGGGCGTAAAACGCCCGTATCTGCTCAGGCGTAAGTGCGTTAAGGCTTTCTCGCGTTCCCAACGTGGGGCGGCCAAGGGGGTGATCAGGCCAGGTCACCTCGGTGAGCAAATCGTGGACTAATTCGTCGGGAGAATCTTCGTACATGGAGATCTCTTCCAGCACGACTTGCTTTTCCCGCGTAATGTCGTCGCTGTCCAAGAGGGGCTCAAGGAACATGTCAACCAGCACGTCTAAGGCCAGTGGGAGGTGTTCTCCCAGCACCTTGGCATAGTAACAGGTGTACTCCTTAGAGGTAAAAGCGTTTAACTGACCGCCGACCGAATCTAGGGCTTCCGCGATGTCCCGGGCGCTTCGCTTCTTCGTTCCCTTAAATAAAAGGTGTTCCAGAAAGTGGGACACCCCTCTTTCTTCTGCGGCTTCCCATTTGGAGCCGACGCTGACCCACAAGCCTAGGGCAGCGGAAGAAACTCCGGGAATCTCCTCGGTCACAAGGCGTACTCCGCCGGGCAGCTCACTCCTCCTGTACAAGACAACTCCCCCTGTTGGTCGGTTACCTGCCGGCACTCTCTCGGCCGGTCCTGGCACCCGCCGTTCCTTTAAACACGAAGTTATTATACTGAAAAGGAATAGCCCTGTAAACGGGTTGAGCTAACCCCTCAACAATGAAAAAAGCATAAACCCGGAAGAGTTTATGCTTCGGCCGCCCTACCTGCGGCCCGCCTTGTCTTTCTTTGGTTCTGCCTTAAGGGCTTCTTTGCGCGAGAGATTGATTCTGCCTTGCCGGTCGATCTCGGTTACCTTAACTACTATCTCGTCGCCCACGTGCACCACATCCTCTACCCTGGCCACCCGTTCACGGGCGAGCTGCGATATGTGCACCAGGCCCTCTTTGCCGGGAAGAATTTCCACGAACGCTCCGAAGTTCACCAGGCGGGTGACGCGGCCCACGTAAATCCCGCCCACCTCCACGTCGCGTGTGAGAAGCTTTATCTTTTCTTCGGCCCGACGGGCAGCTTCCTCATCCACAGCCGTGATGAAGACCCGTCCGTCGTCCTCGATGTCGATCTGCACTCCCGTCTCCTCGATGATCTTCCGGATCGTCTTGCCGCCCGGGCCGATAACATCGCGAATCTTGTCCGGGTCGATCTCCATGGTAATCATCCGCGGGGCATACGGGGAAAGCTTCGGACGCGGCTTATCAATCACGGCCAGCATCTTGTCCAGGATGAATAAACGTCCCCGCCTGGCCTGCTCCAAGGCCACGCGCAGGATATCTAAGGTGATACCATGGACCTTGATGTCCATCTGGAGGGCGTTAATGCCGTTCTTCGTTCCCGCCACCTTGAAATCCATATCCCCCATGGCATCTTCCAGGCCTTGGATATCGGTGAGAACGGCAAACTTGTCCTCCTCCTTGATAAGCCCCATGGCCACTCCTGCCACCGGCGCCTTGATGGGAACCCCACCGTCCATTAGCGCCAAAGTGCTGCCGCAGACACTGGCCATAGACGTAGAGCCGTTAGATTCGAGGACCTCGGAAACCAGGCGGATGGTATACGGAAACACGCTTTCGTCCGGGATCATGGGCTCCAGGGCTCGCTCGGCCAGGGCACCATGACCTATCTCGCGCCGTCCCGGCCCGCGCATGGGCCTGGTTTCGCCGGTGCTGAAGGGCGGGAAGTTGTAATGGTGCATAAAGCGTTTCGATTCTTCAACCCCCAGACCGTCCAGGATCTGCTCGTCGCCCACCGCTCCCAGCGTCAGGGTGGTTAGAACCTGGGTTTGGCCACGGGTAAAGAGGCCGGAACCGTGGACGCGCGGAAGTACGCCCACTTCCACCGTGATGGGACGAATTTCATCCAGGGCACGCCCGTCTGGCCTCACCCCTTCTTCCAAAATCATTTTGCGTACCAACTCTTTGGTTAGCTGATGGACTACTTCCCGGATATCCTTTTCTTTATCCGGATACTCTTCAATAAACTTGAGGACCGCCTCCTCCTCCACTTTATCCAGCGCTTCTTCCCGCTGCAACTTTTCAGGCTCGGTCAGCGCCTTCCGAAGCTCGGGCTCGGCATAAGCGCGCACCTTAGCTTCAACCTCAGGATCAACCTGGTAGAGGACCACCTGGCGCTTCTCTTTCCCTACTTTGCGGACGATTTCTTCTTCAAAAGCCACGAGTTCCTTGATGGCCTCATGCCCAAAGGCAATGGCGCGCAGCATGGTTTCCTCGTCTACCTCGTTCGCCCCCGCCTCCACCATCATCACCGCATCCTTCTTCCCGGCCAGAGTAAGGTGCAGGCGGCTGGCTTCTTGCTGCGCTATGGTTGGGTTGAGCACAAATTCGTCCCCCACAAGCCCCACGACCACACCGGCAATGGGACCGTCGAAGGGAATGTCCGAAATCGAAAGGGCTACCGAAGCCCCTAGAAGAGCGGCAATCTGCGGTGAGTTATCTTGGTCTACCGACAGCACCAACGCTACAACCTGCACGTCGTTGCGAAACCCTTTCGGGAAAAGCGGGCGAATAGGGCGGTCAATTAGGCGTGCGGAAAGAATCGCCTTTTCGCTGGGCCGTCCTTCGCGTTTAATAAAGCCCCCCGGGATCTTACCTACGGCATAAAGCCGTTCCTCGTAATCCACAGTCAGCGGGAAAAAATCGATCCCTTCGCGCGGGGTATCAGAACAGCAGGCAGTCACCAGCACCACCGTGTCGCCGTAACGCACCAGTGCCGCCCCGTCTGCCTGTTTGGCCACGTGGCCGATTTCCACGCTCAGCGGCCGGCCGGCCAGCGTAGTCTGAAAGATTTCCGACAAATCACCAAACCTCCTTGTGTCCATTTCTTTTTCTGTCTTCGCCACTCAGGTTAGTATTTCCTTTTTTCCAGGTGAAAGACCTCAACTATTGGAAAAGAGCGGGTCGCCCCGCTCTCAGTGCCGCAAACCTAATTTCTCTACCAACTTGCGATAGCGTTCGATGTCCTTTTCCATGAGGTAATTAAGCAGGCCCCGCCGCCGTCCTACCATTTTCAGCAGCCCGCGGCGAGAATGATAGTCCTTTTTGTGCTCCTTTAAGTGTTCCGTCAGGTAGTTAATCCGCTCCGTGAGTATGGCAATCTGCACCTCGGGCGAACCCGTGTCCGCGTCATGTAGTTTGAACTTCTCGATGATCTCCTGCTTCTTCTGGCTGGTAAGGGCCACATTCTTCACCTCCTACTTTTTTCCGATCCCCATAGTCCCAGATAACCGTTGGAGTAGCGGTTGTCCGCGCCCATGGTTCATTCATTTGCCGATGATGGTTATCACCAGGCGACCCGTCTTGGTGTCTTTGGCCACCAGATCGAAGCACCGCCCAGAGGCAGCTACAAAACTGCGGAAGCGGGTCGCAGTAGGGATCCACCCGGGAATGCTGTAGGCAGCGCTCATGATGTCTTCCAGCGTAATTCCGCCCTGCCTGTCCTGGCGGAGCCGCCGACATGCGTGCTCGGTGATGATGACCTTAAGCGGCGCCATCCTCACCTACCCGGCCTTCAACTGCTGTCCAACGCTTCTTCGCCCTGGACAAACAAGGCATAGAGCGCATCCTGGAAGGCGGCCAAGTACGCGTTCTCCGCGTTTTCCCGGCGGTAAATGGCCTCCAGCTCCAGCCGCAGGTCCTGGAACTCCTGGCTCGTGCAAATGCGGGCAATCCTGGCCAGCATGTCCTTCAGCTCTTCCTCAGGCAGTTCCCAACTGCCCTGCATGGCCCTCGCTCCTTCTGGTCGCCTCGGCTAGATTCTATCACAAACCCCGGTAGTTGTAAACAAAGCCGGTGAACTTTTCATCTCTTGGAGCCGGCGCAAAATCTCCTTCGCCCGCCGGGCATCGCTCTCTATCTGTGTCTTGAGCTCCGCGGCAGAGCCAAAGGCTTGTTCCGGGCGCAGAAAGGCCACAAACTCCACGCGCAGGCGTTTTCCGTAAAGGTTATCGTGAAAATCGAATAAGTGAACCTCCAGGCGTACCTCTCCCGCGCCGAAAGTAGGAACCCGCCCGATGTTGGCTACCCCAGCATAACAACGCTTCCGGTGCCACGTGTGCACCGCATAAACGCCGAAGCGAGGCAGTGCCAGGCCCCGCGAAAGTTCGACGTTGGCCGTGGGAAAGCCGAGGCTGTGCCCCCGCCGCGCCCCAGGTACGACGCGGCCGGCTACGGCCGGGAACCTCCCTAAGAAGGAAGCCGCCTTGGGGAGTTCCCCTTGGGCCAGAAGCTCTCTTATCCTGCTGCTAGAGATAGGCTCGCCGTTTACACAAACGGGCGCTACTCGATTTACTTCGAAGCCGAGCTCCTTTCCCCAGGCCGCCAGGGTCTCGGGCGTTCCCCGTCCTCCCCGCCCGAAGGTGTAGTTATAGCCCACGGTCACATACCGTGCCTTGAGCTTGCGCACCAGCACCTCCCACACGAAATCCTTTGCCTCCAGCGCGGCAAGCGAAGGCGTGAAATCTAGAACCAGCAGCGCATCCGCAGCAAGTCGCTTGATGAGCCGCGCCTTTTCCTGAAAAGGCGTAAGGATTAAAGGCGCGGCCGCCGGTTGCAGCACAGACAGAGGGTGGGGTTCAAAGGTGAGGACAATGCTTTTTAAGCCGTGCTCCCGGGCATATTGCACGGCGGTGGTAATAATTTCTTGGTGGCCCCGGTGCACTCCATCGAAAAAACCAAGAGCTACGCTGCTCGCGACTTCACCGCCCGTCCAGTTTTCCAATCCCCTCACGACGTCCACTTTACCTGTACACTCCCTCAAGAGAACACTACCTCGGGTTGCAACATCCAATCCTCGCCCTGCCGCGAGAGGCGTCCTACGCCAAGGAAGGTCAATGTGTCGTCGCGCACCACAAACCGCAGCCCAGGAGCCGGTTGCGTGCCGGCTGGCACTTCGACCGCGTTCCCGTGGCGGAAAAGCCGGGTTGCCTTTCGGTCCAGCACCAGCGTCGGGAGGTGTCCCAAGCCCGCCTCCGGCGGGCACAGCCAATCCCGGTCGCCACCACGAACAGCTTCCTCCAACTCCTCAAGGGTAAGGCTGGAGCTGATGGCAAAAGGTCCGCTAGCCGTGCGCAAGAGAAAAGAAAGGTACGCCTCCGTACCCAGCGCCCGCCCGATGTCCGCAGCCAGTGCCCGAACGTAGGTTCCGGATGAACATTCACACTCAATAAGCGCACGTGGGTGTTCCGGATGCGGGGTGAAGGCTAAAACCTCTAGGCGCGCGATGTGTACCCGCCGCCGCGGCCGATCCACATCAAGACCAGTGCGGGCGAGTTCATAAAGGCGCCTCCCCCGGTAATGAACGGCCGACACCATGGGTGGAATCTGTTCGATATCGCCCCGAAACTTAGGCAGCACCTGCTCCAGGTCAGCTTGGGTTAAGCGGCATGGAGCCCGGCGCACCACCTCGCCTTCCCCATCCAGGGTCGTGGTGCTCACGCCGAACGTAATCTCGCCCCGATACGTTTTCACGCCGGGAAGATACCCCACAAGGCGCGTAGCCCGGCCCAAGGCCACCACCAGCACCCCTGCCGCCGGCGGGTCCAACGTACCGGCATGTCCTACGCGCCTAACTCCCAGGAGGCGCCGTACCCAAGCCACCACGTCGTGGGAGGTCATTCCGGGAGGTTTTAAGACGTTAATGAATCCTTCGCTCACCGGCCAATTCCTCCTCGAGCGCCCGCTCGGCAGCCTTAAGCATTATCTCCTCTGCCCGTTCTAAGGGCCCGGCCAAGGTACAGCCTGCAGCCCGGGCATGGCCGCCGCCTCCAAAGCGAAGGGCCAACCGGCTCACATCCACATGCCGCGAGCGCAGGCCGACGCGCACGGTACCTTCCTCGGTTTCCTTAAACAAAAGGGCTACCTCTACTCCGGCGATCATGCGCGGGTAATTGATGAGACCGCTCGTGTCGTCCGTCCCACAGGCCCGAAACACCGAACGCGGCAGGCTTACCCAGGCCAGACGTCCGGCGCAGCCCAGTTTCAGGCGGCTGAGGGCCTCCCTAATGAGAAGCACTTGCGGGAGCGGCTTCGTATCGTAAACGAAATCGGCGACCTCCCAAGGCTTAACCCCGAGCTCCAGCAAGCGTTCCGCAACCCGGTGAACCCGGGGACTGGTATTTTCATAGCGAAACCCGCCGGTATCGGTGTGTAGACCCGTATACAGGCAGGTGGCTACCGGAAGAGACACAGGCAGCTCAAGCCGGTCCAAAAGCGAAAGCACCAACTCAGCCGTCGCCGCCGCCTGGGGATCGACTAAGTTGTAGCGTCCAAATCTCCCGTTGGTCGGATGGTGGTCGATATTGATGAGCAACGGATGGCCGGCCACCTTTTCCCGCAGCGCCCCCAAGCGTTCGAGGTCGCCGCAATCGAGCACGATAACCACCGTCACCTCTCCCAGTTCCCCGATAGTCCGCTCAACTTCCCGAGATCCAGGCAGAAAGGTATAGCTCGCCGGAACACCGTCCGGGCTCACCATGCTAACCTTGCGCCCGGTGGCCTTAAGGGCCAAACCCAATCCCAGGAGAGAGCCGATGGCATCGCCGTCCGGGTCAACATGGCAAAGCAGCACCAGCTCACTCGCCTTCAGGACGATCTCGCTGATCGTCCGGGCTTCTTCCCCTGTCACTCTGCCCGGCTCCTTCCTCTTTTTGAATACGGCTGATAAGGTTGGTCAGTTCTACCCCACGGGCAATGGATTCATCAAGGCGAAAAGCTATCTCGGGTGTATAGCGCAGGCGAATGCGCCGACCGAGTTCCGAACGGATGAACCCGGAAGCCCGCTCCAGCCCCTCGAGTGTGGCCTTCTTCTCTTCATCACTGCCGAGCACGCTCACGTAAAAAGTCACGTGGCGTAGGTCGCCGGAAATATCAACCCTTGTTATCGAGGCAAAGCCAATGCGCGGGTCTTTCAGCTCGCGCTGGATAAGATCGCTCATTTCCTTGCGAAAAGCTTCCTGCAGCTTCGCTTCGCGCAGCCTGCCCACCCCGTCCACCTCCATCTGCGGTACGATCCCTCAGGCAACCGGGACTTCCTCCATCCGGAAGGCTTCCAGGACGTCGCCTTCTTTAATGTCTTGGAAATTCGCGAGCGTAATACCACACTCGTACCCGGCGGCCACCTCCCGCACATCGTCCTTGAAGCGGCGCAGGGAAGCTACCTTACCTTCATATATTACTACGCCGTCGCGAATTAGGCGCACCGCAGCATCGCGGGTAAACTTGCCTTCCTGAACATAGCACCCGGCCACGGTGCCTGCCTTAGGCACGTGAAAGATGGCCCGCACTTCAGCCCGCCCCAGCGAAACCTCCCGCAGTTTCGGGGCAAGAAGCCCCTGCATGGCAGCCTTGACATCGTCGATGGCGTCGTAAATAACCCGGTAGAGGCGTACATCCACTTTTTCTTCCTCCGCCGCTTGGGCCGCCTTGCCTTCCGGACGCACGTTGAAGCCGATAATGATGGCGCTTGACGCAGCCGCCAGCATAACGTCGGTTTCGGTAATGGCCCCTACGCCTCCGTGGATAACCTTAACCTTGACTTCCGGGTTAGAAAGTTTTTCCAGGGCCTGGCTGACCGCCTCCACCGACCCCTGGACGTCGGCCTTAACCACCAGGTTAAGTTCCTTGACCTTCCCCTCCTGGATGCGTTGATAAAGTTCATCGAGGGTGAGGCGCGGGCTCAACTTCAGCTCCTTTTCCCGCAGGCGTTCCTTGGCTTGGTCGGCCAAAGCCCGGGCCGTCTTTTCATCCCGGACGACTTTTAAGAGGTCACCGGCCTGAGGTACCTCAGAGAAGCCGAGGACGGAGACCGGTTCGGAAGGGCCGGCGGTACTGACTCGCTGCCCTTTGTCGTTTATCATGGCGCGGACACGCCCGGCCGCCGTTCCCGCTACTACCGCATCGCCTACGCGGAGCGTACCTTTCTGCACCAGTACGGTCGCCACCGGCCCGCGCCCGCGGTCAAGCTGGGCTTCGATAATGGTACCCACAGCCGGACGGTTGGGGTTGGCCTTAAGCTCCTGCATATCGGCCACGAGGAGGATCATCTCCAGTAGGTCCTCGATGCCCTCCTTGCGCACGGCCGATACGGGAAGGCAAATGGTATCCCCGCCCCACTCCTCGGCCACCAGCCCGTACTCCGTCAGCTGCTGTTTTACCAAATCGGGCCGCGCGCCCGGTTTGTCGATCTTGTTGATGGCCACGATGATGGGTACTCCGGCCGCTTTAGCGTGGTTGATGGCTTCCACCGTTTGCGGCATCACGCCGTCGTCCGCGGCTACCACCAGGACGGCGATATCGGTAACCTGGGCACCCCGGGCGCGCATAGCGGTAAATGCTTCGTGGCCGGGCGTGTCCAGGAAGACGATTTTACGCCCGTTATGCTCGACCACCGAAGCGCCGATGTGCTGGGTAATGCCCCCTGCTTCCTGCGCCGTGACGCGGGTGTTTCGAATGGCGTCCAGGAGGGAAGTTTTGCCATGATCGACGTGCCCCATAACGGTAACTACAGGCGGACGCTCGCGCAGGTCTTCGGGCCTGTCCTCCTCTTCGGCCGGCGGCGTTTCCGGTTCGGGCTCGGGTGCACGCTTCACCGTAAAGCCCATGCTGCCCGCCACCTGGGCGGCCACATCAAATTCGATCGTCTGGTTGAGCCCGGCCATTATCCCCTGGGCGAAGAGCAGTTTGACCACCTGGCTGCCCGGCCGCCCCAAGCGAGCGGCGAGCTCTTGCACCGTCAAGCGTTCCGGGAGCTCTATCTCTTTGGCCTCGCCCGGTTCAGGTTCTTTTTTCGGTGCCCGCTCTTTAGGCCTGTCGGCCCGCGGTGGACGTTCGGCACGCCCTTCCTTCCCTTTCCCTTTAGGGCGCGGCCTTTTTTCCAGGCGGCGCCGCCCTTTTTCTTCCTCAATTTCCAGCTCTGTAACCACCTCGGGCAAGTCGGAAACCTCGCTCACGCCCAGGCTATCCCGCACCTGTTCCACCAAGTCGTCTTCCAGGGTACTCATGTGGTTTTTTACCTTAACTCCGAACTCCGGAAGGAGTTCCATCAGGTCTTTGCTGCTTACCTTAAGCTCTTTGGCCAGTTCATAAACGCGCAACTTCGCCATCTATGCTCACCCCCGTTTATTCTCATCCCCGGCTCCCGCAAGGACTGCCTTTAGCCCACGGACCAGCTGGGCATCGGTTATCACGGCGACGGCCACCCGGTCGCGCCCTAGCCAGCGGCCCAATTCTACTTTTGAAGCTACACGGCAAGTTGGGACTCCGGCCCTTTCGCCCAGTTCCCGGAACGTCTTCTGCGTGCGCTCGCTGCCATCCGCGGCAAGGATGATAAGGCGCGCCCGGCCTCGCGCCAGCGCCTTACGGCAGCTTTGATCGCCCACGACCAGCCGCCCCGCCCGGCGGGCGAGGCCCAGGATGCCCCGCACGCGCTCTAAATCTCGATCAGCCGGTCCTCGAGTTCCCGTACGATCTGCGGCGTAATTTCCATCTCTAGCGCCTTCTCCAGCCGTCGGCCCTGGATGGCCTTGTCCAAGCACGCCCGTACCGGACAGATGTAGGCCCCCCGCCCCGGCTTCTTGCCGGTCCGATCCACTTCCAGCTTGTTCTCCGGGGTGCGCACCACCCGGAGCAACTCTTTCTTGGGACGCATTTCCTGACAGCCTACACAGAGGCGCATGGGAACGCGGCGTTGTTTCACGGTGCATCACTCTCCTTCACCTCACCCGCTCCCTGCGGCTCGCTCTTAATGTCTATCTTCCAACCCGTAAGCTTGGCAGCCAGGCGGGCGTTTTGCCCTTCTTTCCCAATGGCCAGAGAAAGCTGGTTTTCCGGCACGCGGACCCGCGCCACCCGGCCTTCCTCTTCCAACGTAACGCCGAGAACCCGGGCCGGGCTGAGGGCGCTGGCGATAAACTCTTCCGGCACGCTGCTCCACTTAATGATATCGATTTTCTCCCCCCGCAATTCATTTACCACCGCCTGGACGCGCATGCCTTTGGGGCCGACGCAGGCCCCCACGGGGTCTACATTGGGGTCCCGCGCCCAGACGGCCATTTTTGAACGGGAACCGGCCTCGCGGGCGATGGATTTTATCTCCACCGTTCCGTCGTGGATCTCCGGCACCTCGAGTTCAAAGAGCCGCTTAAGGAAACCGGGATGGGTTCGCGAAACGAGGATCTGGGGCCCTTTTGTCGTCCGATTTACCTCCAACACGTACGCTTTAAGCCTTTCACCAGGACGGTAGACGTCGTTGGGCATCTGCTCGCTGGCGGCCAAGATGGCTTCCGCCCGTCCTAAGTCGAGAAGGACGTTTTTCTGTTCGAATTTCTGAATAACGCCGGTTATGATGTCCCCCTCGCGGTCGGCAAACTCCTCATAAATGATACCCCGTTCGGCCTCCCTAATCCGCTGTACCACCACCTGCTTGGCATTCTGCGCGGCAATGCGGCCGAACTCGCGCGGTGTCACTTCGAATTCCATTATGTCCTCAATCTCGTACCGAGGGTCGATCTCCTTAGCCTCTTCCAAAGACACCTCGAGCCGCGGGTCTTCGACCTTGTCCACCACAACCTTCCGCGCAAACACCTTAACCTCGCCTGTAGTACGGTCAATCTGCACCCGCACGTTCTGCGCCGAAGAGAAGTTCTTCTTGTACGCCGAAACAAGCGCCGCTTCAAGAGCCTCGAGCAAGACTTCCTTTTTTATTCCCCGTTCCTTTTCCAGTTGATCTAGTGCTTCCAAAAACTCCTGGTTCACTTTCTTCCCTCCCAGCTAATCTCCGCCACGAGCTTCGCTTGGGCAATCTCTTCTTTAGGAATGAGGACTTCACCCTCGGCTCCCAGATCCAGCTTAACTTTCCCTTCGCTAAGGCCCAAGAGCACACCGGTAAAGCGCCGGCGCCCGGCCAGCGGAGCGCGCGTGCGTATCGTGACCCGCCGCCCGCGGAAGCGCTCGTAATCCTGGTCGCGTTTCAAAGGACGGTCCAGGCCGGGCGACGATACCTCTAGGTAGTAGGACTGGGGTATTGGGTCCTCGGCATCAAGGATGGGACTCAAAAGCTCGCTCAGGCGCTCGCAGTCGTCTACCCCTACTCCCCCCGGCTTGTCGATGAAGATCCGAAGAAACCAACGCCCTCCTTCCCGGGTAAAAGTCACGTCTACCACTTCTAGACCTTCTTTTCGGGCCAGGGGTTCCACCAGGGCACTGACCGTTTCCACGACGTTGTTCATCCCATTCCCTCCTTGTGGCGCCCGGCACCGGGCAGCCGCCACTATTTTTTCCTCGGCCGGGAGAACTTAGCCCGCCACACCCACCAGTAACAGTAAAGAGTGGGTGAGCACCCACTCTTAGTACCAAAACGGCTTCTACCCGTAACCGCTACCGACCAAGAACAGTATAACATGTCGAGTTAGGCGTTGGCAAGCTTCGGCTCCCTGGGGTTAGGGCAAAACTTGAAATAGGTCCAACTGTTCGTTCACCGGGAGGTTGTCCAGGCAGTGAGCCTGGGCGAGGAGAGCGATCTGGCTGCGCGACAGGCGCGCTCGAATTCTAAGGTCTTCTTGTGAGGAGAACGGCCGCTCGTTCCTGGCGGCCACAATGTTCTCCGCGGCCGCCTGACCTAAGCCTGGCAGGCTGACCAAAGGCGGCAGAAGCCCCTCTGGGGTGATGAGGAAGCGCGTTGGGTCGGAACGGGTTAGGTCTAAGGGTAGAAACCTTAGCCCCCGGGCAAACATCTCCAGGGCCACCTCCAGCACGGTGAGGAGTCCCTTTTCTTTCGCCGAAGCCTCGCTTCCTTTCGCCTCCAGTTCCGCAATCTTGGCGGCCACGGCCGCCGGTCCTTTTAGGGCAAGGTCCAGGTCAAAATCATCGGCGCGGACGGAGAAGTAGGTGGCGTAAAAAGCGGCCGGGTAATGAACTTTGAAATAAGCAATACGGAAGGCCATCATGACATAGGCTACGGCGTGGGCCTTGGGAAACATGTACTTGATCTTGCGGCAGGATTCGATGTACCACTCGGGAACTCCGTGCTGGGCCATAGCCTCTTCCATCTCCGGCTTGAGCCCCTTACCTTTGCGCACGTTTTCCATGATCTTAAAGGCCAGCGATGGCTCCAAACCTTTGGCGATCAGATAAAGCATAATGTCGTCGCGCGTAGAGATGACCTCGGACAAGGTGGCCCGGCCGGAGCGGATTAGGTCCTGGGCGTTGCCCACCCAAACATCTGTACCGTGGGACAGCCCGGAAATACGCACCAGCTCGCTGAAGCTCTTGGGGCGCGTCTCCACAAGCATCTGCCGAACGAAGCGCGTGCCGAACTCGGGGAGGCCGAGAGTACCCACCTCTGAGCGGATATCCTCCGCCTTCACTTTCAGCGGCCCTATCCCCGAAAAGAGGGCCAGAGTTTCCGGGTCGTCCAGAGGTATGGAGCGCGGATTGACCCCGGTAAGCTCCTGCAGCATTTTTAGGACGGTCGGGTCGTCGTGTCCCAGGAGATCCAGCTTCAGAAGCCGGCTACTAATCGAATGGTAATCAAAATGGGTAGTTACGACGGCGCTGTCTTTGGCATCGGCCGGGTATTGGACCGGCGTAAAATCCAGTATATCGCAGTAGTCTGGAACGATCATCAGCCCTCCCGGGTGCTGGCCGGTAGTGCGCCGCACTCCGGTTAAGCCCGCCACCAGCCGTTCCACCTGCGCCCGCCGCCATTTCAGCCCGTGCTCGTCGGCATAGGCTTTAACGAAACCGTAAGCCGTGCGCTCGGCAATGGTGGAGATAGTCCCGGCGCGGAAGACGTGGTCGCGGCCGAAGAGTTCTTCCGTGTAACGATGGATCCGGCTCTGGTACTCCCCGGAAAAGTTCAGGTCGATGTCCGGCACTTTATCGCCATTAAAGCCGAGGAAGGTCTCAAAGGGGATGTCCTGCCCGTCTTTTACCATAAGTTCACCGCAGCGGGGGCAGTTTTTGTCCGGTAGGTCGAAGCCGGAGCCGTAACTTCCGTCTTCGATAAACTCGCTGTGACGGCAGCGCGGGCAGCGGTAGTGGGGAGGCAGCGGGTTGACCTCGGTGATACCGCACAGGGTGGCGACAAAGGACGAACCAACCGAACCGCGCGAGCCGACCAGGTACCCGTCTTCCAGGGATTTCTTCACCAGGCGCTGAGCAATCAGGTAGATTACGGCGTAGCCGTTGGCTATGATGGCCTGAAGCTCCTTATCCAGGCGCCGGGCCACCAAAGGCGGCAGCGGGTCGCCGTAGAGCTCCACGGCGCGCCTGCGGGCCATGGTCTCAATCTCCTCTTCGGCACCGGGTATGCGTGGAGCCGATAGGTCCGACGGCACAGGCTGCACCTCTTCCACCAGGGACGCCACGTACTGCGGCGCCCTTACCACCACTTCGCGGGCCGCATCTTCCCCTAAATAACCGAACTCGGCGAGCATCTCCCTGGTAGTCTTAAGGTAGAGAGGCGGCTGCAGGTCGGCATCGGCGTACTTCTGGCCGGCAAGAAGTATGCGCCGCAGTATCTCGTCGCCCGGACGGAGGAAGTGCACATCCCCCGTAGCCACTACCGGCTTCCCCAGTTCTCGGCCTAAAGCCACAATGCGCCGGTTTAACTCCAAAAGCTCATCTTCGCTGAGCTTCCCCTCGCGCACGAGAAAGGCATTGTTGCCCCGGGGCTGGATCTCCAGATAATCGTAAAAAGCCGCCCGCCGGCGCACCTCTTCTTCATCCTCGTGTTCGGCCAGGGCTCGGAATACTTCGCCGGCCTCGCAGGCCGAACCGAAAATGAGGCCATCCCGGTGCTTTTCCAGGAGCTCGCGGGTAAGCCGCGGCACCCGGTGGAAGTAATCGAGGTGGGAAGAGGTAACCAACCGGTAGAGGTTTTTCAGCCCCGCCTGATTGCGCACCAAGATGATAATATGGTACACCCTGGCTTTATCGTCCAGAGGGTGAACCCCGTCTTCTACCAAATAGCCCTCCATGCCGTAGATAACCTTAATCCCAAACTGCCGGCCCAGCTCATAAGCCTCCGGAAAAGCCTGAACCGACCCGTGGTCGGTAATCGCCACCGCCCGGTGGCCCCACCTGGCCAGCGTAGCAAAGAGGTCGCTCAGCCGGGTGGTCGCATCGAGGGCGCTCATCTGGGTGTGGAGGTGAAGTTCCACCCGCTTTTCCTCTTCCGGATCTGTGTCCTCGCGCGGCGGTATTACCTGGATTGCTTCGGCCCAGATGATCTCCTCACCGGCAAAGCGGTCGAAAGTAAGCTCACCCTTTACCCTAAGCCACCGCCCCGGCACCACGTTTGCTGCCGCTTCCTGTTCGTTCTTTTTCTTAAGGAGAGCTTTTACCGAAATGGCGTCTCCTTCGTCCGCCAAGTCGAACTCAAGAAGAGTTTTACCTTTTTTTGTCTTCTGCACCTCGGCACGCGTAACCCATCCTTCCACCACCGCCGTGCTGCCGAGCTCCCTAAGGCTGGCGATCGGCTGTGCAGCCTCTCTTATCGGCTCGCCGGCAATGATTTCCGGCGTCGAGGTCGGAGCAGGTGGGGATTCTTCCTTACGGGAAGCTTCCCGGATCTCCTCCAGGTATTGCTGTATTTCTTCTTCTCGCCGCGCTTGAAGCGAGGCCTCTTCTTCTAATTCCTCCTCAGCGCTAGCCAGCACTTCTATTTGGTAGAATCTTCCAGTACGTTTACCAATAAGATCGCGCAGAAAGGTCAAACCGTCGCGAGCCGAAAACAAGTGGACGGCGAACCTGTTCCCCAGGTTCAAAGTAAAGACGTCGCCGCTTATTTCCCAGCGGGCGTTTGGGAGCCAGCCGCGGAGGAACGGGAACGCACGGCTCAGCTCGTCGGCGATCTCCGGCCACACATCTTTAAGCTCGGGCATGGAAGCTAAAACCGTATGTTCCACCCGCACCGAGGGGTGGCTTTCGGTGGCAGCAGAAATCGCTCGGGCCAGCTCGTCCAGGGCGGGAGCCGGAAGGCAGCGGGGTCCGGTTAGATAAAGGGCCCACTCTCTGCCGTCCGGGGTAATCTCCACTTTCTCTAAACAGGTGGAGCGTAGAGCTTCTCTTACCTCCGGTGCCAGGCCGAGGCCGGCCACCAACCGCTGCCAGCTATACTCGGTGTGTTCACTCATCGACCATCACCGCATGTACTCCTTCGACCTCGGATAGTTCAGCTACGGCCGCTTCTACGCTGATGCCCGGCGGAAACCGGACAGTGAGCGCCACGTTAAGGCGCCCTCGCGCCGTCGCTTCCTCCATTTGTATACCCTTGATGCTGACCCCCAGCCTGCCGAGCACTTGGCCTATACGCCCGAGCTGCCCGGGGCGATCCTCAATATCCAGTTCCAGTACCTTTCGTTCGCGTTTGCCGCCCACCCACCGTTCAAGCCGTACTAGGGGCACCAGCGCGATCATTACCAAAGCGGCCGCCAGGCCTGCTCCCTCAAAAAAGCCGGCCCCGCAGGCGAGCCCAATGGCCGCCACAACCCACAGGCTGGCGGCAGTGGTAAGGCCGCGAACCGTCGGGCCCTCGCGCAGGATAGTGCCGGCGCCGAGAAAACCGATCCCGCTCACCACCTGCGCCGCTAGACGCGCCGGATCGGCGCCGGCGATGGACTCTGAAAGCACCATCACCAAAGCCGCCCCTACGCTTACTAGAGTGTGGGTGCGAAAGCCGGCCGGTCGCTGGGCGCTTTCGCGTTCTAAACCTACCGCACCGCCCAAGATAAAAGCAGCGCCCAACCGGAGTAGCAACTGACTTTCGCTGATGAATAGCGACACGTCTATCCCCTGCCCCGCGGGAGTCTAAGGCTACGCAGTATCTCCCAATACATCTTAAGCCGGGCTTGAAACCCCTTAGTAAAACCCAGTTTTTCCTCCTTCATCACATGGGTCACGTCGCGCCAGGGCACGCGCCGCACGGCAATACCCTGTTCGTGTACGTACTGGGTAAGAGCGACCTCCACCCCGAAGCGGCTGACGCTCAGGGCCGGTATGCGCTCCAAAAGCCGCCGCGTAAGCGCGCGCTGTCCGGAGAGAAAGGGGGCGATTTTTTGCGCCAGGTCGGTAGCCAAACGCCCCCCCGAGAAAACGGCCATGGCCATCTCCGTTTCTCCGCTGAGCACCGGCCTAAGCAGCTCGCGCACGTGGTGCGGCTGAAGGCCTAGGAGGTCGGCGTCCAGGAAGACGAGCAGGTCGGCGGTAGTGGCCTGCACTCCGGCGAGGAGAGCGGCGCCTTTGCCCATGTTGGTACTGAGCTCTACCACTTTCACTTTGCTTCCGGCACTCGCCGCCGCCGCAGCCGTGCCGTCGGTGGAACCGTCGCTCACCACGACGATTTCGTCTACTTCGTCCACCTTTTCCACGGCGGCTATCACCTTGCCAATGCGTTCGGCCTCGTTGTAGGCGGGTATAATGGCGGCCACTCTCATTGTTACCTTACCCCAACGTCCGCCCCGGTATTTTCGTCCTCCACCTCCGGGTACCCGGCCGCAATTTCAGATTTCACCCGCGCCACCACTTCCGCTCGCTCCAGCAGCAGCACAGAGCCGTCGGCACGGCGCCGGAGTTCCACTTTACCCTCCTTCAAGGCCCGCGGCCCCACGGTGATACGGAGCGGGAAACCCATAAGGTCGGCATCTTTAAATTTCACTCCGGCACGCTCGTCGCGGTCGTCAATGATTGTTTCTACTCCCGCCGCCGTAAGTTCCCGGTAGAGGGACTCGGCCAAATCCTGCTGCTCCGGGACGTCGTAGTTTACCGGCACGATGATAACGTGGTACGGCGCTATCGGAAAGGGCCAAATGATGCCGTCGGCGTCGTGGTTCTGCTCCACCGCGGCCGCCATGGTCCGCGGAATCCCAATGCCGTAAGAGCCCATGACAATGTAGTGTTCCTGCCCGTCCTCGCCCAGGTACGTGGCGCCCAGCGCTTCGCTGTACTTGGTGCCGAGTTTGAAGATATGTCCTACCTCAATGCCGCGGGTGAGTTTGAGCGGCGCCCCGCAGCGAGGGCATGGGTCCCCCGCGGCCGCATTGCGCAGATCCAGTACCGCCTCGGCCTGATAGTCGCGCCCGTAATTGACGTTTACCAGGTGAAGGTCGGCTTTGTTGCCGCCCACCACGGCATTGACCACCCGGGGCACCTCGAGGTCGGCCAGGATGCGTACGCCTCTGAGGCCCACCGGGCCGGCAAACCCCACCGGTGCTCCCGTAACCCTTTCCACAAGGCCTGCATCGGCAAGCTCGACGAAGAGGGCGTCGAGGGCGTTTTTAAGCTTAGTCTCGTTAACGTCGCGGTCGCCCCGCACCAAGACAGCTACGGGCTCTTCGCGGTCGCGGTAAACAGCGCGATAAATTAAAGTCTTGACCAGACGCTTTGCCGTAACGCCCAGGTAGGCGGTTACCTCCTCTACGCTGTGCCGGCCGGGCGTGGGAACGGCCTGCATCTCCTCGGCCGGTTCCTGAAAGTCGGACGCTACCTCTCCTGCTGCCGCACGTTCCACGTTGGCCGCGTAGTCGCAGGCTTCGCAGTAGACGATAACCCCTTCGCCGGTATCGGCCAGCACCATAAACTCGTGCGAATCCTTGCCGCCGATGGCCCCGGTGTCCGCCTCTACCACTTTAAACCTAAGTCCCAGGCGCCGGAAAATGCGTTCGTAAGCCCGGTACATGGCCTGATAGCTCTCTTCTAAGCCGGCCTGGTCCCGATCGAAACTATAAAGGTCCTTCATGATGAACTCCCGGCAGCGGATAAGGCCCAGGCGCGGCCGAATTTCATCGCGCGCCTTGGTCTGGATCTGATAGAGCCGTTTGGGCAGGTCGCGGTAGGAGCTGATCTCCCGCCGCACCAGGTCGGTGATGATCTCTTCGTGCGTGGGGCCCAGGCAAAAATCGCGCTCGTGCCGGTCCTTCAGCCGGAAGAGCTCCTTGCCGTAGACATCCCAACGCCCGGACTCCTGCCAAATCTCTGCCGGCTGCAGCGCCGGCAGGAGGACTTCCTGCCCCCCGGCACGGTCCATTTCCTCGCGCACGACTTGCTCGATTTTTCTGAGCACCCGCCAGCCCAAAGGCAGGTAAGAGTAAATTCCCGCCGCCGTTTTTCTGATGTAACCGGCCCTAAGGAGATACTGGTGGCTGATCACCTCAGCCTCGGCCGGAACCTCGCGCAGAGTAGGCGCAAATAATCTCGACATCCGCACGCTGGCATCCTCCTCACTTCGTCTAATTTCCCCCAAGGCCCGGGTCCGGCCCCGCCTGGTCGCTTTCCGCCGCGAAGGCTTCCGGATGAGCCGCCTTGATCTCGCTGAGAAGCGCCGGGACCAGTTCGGTTTCGGGAACCCTTTTTACGATTCGGCCGTGGCGAAAGATGAGCCCGCCGCCGCGCCCACCGGCAATGCCGAAGTCCGCGTCAGCGGCTTCACCGGGACCGTTGACGGCGCACCCCATAACCGCGATCTTTAAAGGCAGCTTAAGCGCGGCCAAGGCCTTTTCCACTTCCTCAGCCAGGCGGATAAGATCGATCTGGCAGCGGCCACACGTAGGGCAAGAGATAAGCACCGGTCCGCGCTGGCGGAGGTTGAGCGCCTTAAGGATCTCATAACCCACGTGAACCTCTTGTACCGGATCGCCCGTAAGGGAGACGCGAATGGTATCCCCGATGCCTTGGGCAAGAAGTGCCCCTATTCCAACCGCCGAGCGGATGGTCCCACGCCAGGGCGTACCGGCTTCCGTGATCCCCAGATGCAATGGGTAATCACAGCGGGCTGCGGCCAACTCGTAAGCCCGGATGGTAAGGGGCACGTCGGAAGCTTTAAGCGAAAGAACTATGGCCGAGTGACCTTCTTCTTCGAGGAGTGCGGCCTGCCTCAGGGCGCTCTCCACCATGCCCTCCGGCGTCACCCCGCCTTCCCGTTCCCGGATGCCTTTTTCCAATGAACCGGCATTGACACCAATGCGAATCGGAATGCCGCGTTCTTTGGCCGCTTTGGCCACGGCCCGGACTCGCTCCGGCCCGCCGATGTTGCCCGGGTTGAGGCGCAGTCCGGCCACGCCGGCCCGGATGGCGGCCAGGGCCAGGCGATAATCAAAATGAATATCCGCCACCAGCGGCACCCGCGCGCGCCGGCAAATTTCCGTGAGCGCGCTGGCTGCTTCCTGATCCGGCACCGCCACCCGCACTATTTCACAACCGGCCTCTCTCAGCGCGTCGATCTGGCGCAGGGTGGCCTTAACATCGCGCGTGTCGGTGTTCGTCATGGACTGGACGCTGACCGGTGCCAGGCCACCGACTGTAACCGATCCCACCTGCACAGGCCGGCTGTAGCGTCGCTTTTTCTGCACAATTACACCCCCAGGCGCAGGAGATCCTGGTATGTGGCCAGCGCCAAGATGGCCAGAAGCAGAATCACGCCGATGAGCTTGAGAAAGCCCTCGCGCTCCGGTCCCAGCGGCTCGCCCCGCAGCCCTTCCCAGCCGATCACAACCAGTTGTCCACCGTCGAGGAGGGGAATGGGGAAGAGGTTAAAAAGACCCAGGTTAATGCTGAGCAGAGCAGCCAGCGACAGCAGGTTTAGAAAGCCGGTACGGGCCACTTCGCCCACCGCCTGGACAATGCCCAAGGGACCGGCCACGTCGGCCGGAGCCTGTTGCATGATCATCTGCCCCAGCCGCACCAAGATAAATACGGTTGTACCGAGCGTTTGGCGCACCCCCCAATAAAGGGAGATAAAGGGGTTATGGCGTCGCATCACCCTTTGAATGCCGATTACGCCGCGCCCGCTGGCATCCGCCGCGCGAGGGACCAGGTGGAAGGTGAGCGTGCTTTTCCCTCTCTCAACCCGGATTACCGTCTCCTGCCCGGCGCGCCGCGACACCAGGGCCACTACCTCCTCCCAACTGTGCACCGGCCGGCCGTCGATGCTTATGATCTTATCACCCGCTTTGAGCCCGGCCTGAGCGGCAGGCCCACCCGGGATAACGCCTCCGATCTTGGCCTCCTTGGCTGGCACGCCGACTACGAAAAAGATAACCGCAAACAATAGGACGGCTAAGACGAAGTTCATGAGCGGCCCGGCGCCGATCACCAGCAGCCGGTTCCGCACCGGCTGGCAGCGAAAAGAGCGCTCTGAAGGGACCGCCTCTTCTTCTTCGCCAAGCATGCGCACAAACCCTCCCAGAGGGAAAAGGCGCAAAGAGTAGCGAGTTTCACCCCAGCGCCGGCTGAGAAGCTGCGGGCCAAAACCGACGCCAAATTCCTCCACCAGAATCCCCAACCGCTTGGCCATGAGGAAATGCCCTAGTTCGTGAAAAATAGTGAGGAGGCCAAAGACGAAAACGAAGGCCAGGGCCGTGGTCACGCACCTACCACTCCTTCCCGGATAAGCGCCCGGGCCTTCGCCCGGGCCCAAGCATCGGCCGCCAGGACCGCTTCGAGATCGGGATCGGGTACCGGCGTGTGGCTAACCAGCACCCGCTCCACGAGCGCCGGTATCCCCAGGAAGCTCAGCCGGCCCTTCAGGAACTCCCCTACTGCCACCTCGTTGGCCCCGTTGAGCACCGTAGGACAGGTACCCCCTTCTTCCGCCGCAGCTCGAGCCAGCGCCAGGCAGGGGAAACGGTCGGTGTCCGGCGCCGCGAAGGTAAGCGTGCGCCCAATGAGGTCGAGCCGCGGCCACGGAGCCGGCAATCGCCTGGGGTAAGTCAGGGCATACTGGATGGGTAGGCGCATGTCCGGGAGCCCCAATTGGGCCACCACTGCTCCATCCACAAACTCCACCAGCGAGTGCACTATACTCTCGGGGTGGACTAGAACCTCAATCCTTTCGAGCTTAACATCAAAGAGCCAGCGGGCCTCGATTACCTCTAGCCCTTTGTTCATCAGCGTGGCCGAGTCCACGGTGATCTTGGCACCCATACGCCAGTTGGGATGCTGCAGCGCTTCTTCTGCCGTCACGTGTTGAAGTGCCTCTTTCGGCCAAGTGCGGAAGGGTCCACCGGAAGCCGTGAGGAGTAGGCGTTTGACCTCCGCAGGCCTACCGGCATGGAGGGACTGGAAAATCGCCGAATGCTCGCTGTCCACCGGGATAATCTTGACCCCCCGGCGCCGAGACTCCGCCTGCACGAGGTGCCCGGCTGTAACCAAGGCTTCTTTATTGGCGAGGGCGATGTCTTTACCTCGGCGTACCGCGGCGAGGGTGGGTTTAAGGCCGGCAATGCCCACAATGGCCGCCAGGACCAGGTCGCCTTCGCTTTCGGCCACCGCCAGCACACCCTCCTCGCCGGCCAGTATCGTTACCTTCTCTCCAGCGAGAAGCTCTTTCAGCTCGCGCCAGCGCTCTTTGGCCGCCACCGCCACCAGCGGAGGATGAAAGCGGCGCACCTGTTCGGCCAGAAGTTCCACATTACTCCCGGCCGCCAGCGCCGTTATCTGAATCTCATCGGACAAGGCGGCCGCCACTTCCAAGGCTTGGCGTCCGATGGAACCCGTGGAACCCAGGACAGCAACTTTGCGCACGGTACCTCACCTACATTTGAATAAAATTCCCAAAGGCCCCGGCCTTAAGTAGTGCCTTCAAAACTATGAGCGTGAGCGGTCCGATGATGAGCCCGTTGGCCCCGAACAGTTTCACCCCCAGGTATAGGGACACCAGAACCAGTAGCGGATGTAGGCCCGTCTTTTCCCCGATCACCTTCCCCTGCAGCACCTGGCGCACGATGTTCATGGCCACGTATACGGCAATGAGGCCCAAGGCCAAGACCTTCTGACCGGTAACAAACGCCACCGCGATCCAAGGGATGAAAAGCAATGTCGGGCCCACTACAGGCAGAACGTCAAGCAGGCCGCTCAAAAGCCCAAGGAAAACGGCATAGCGAATGCCGAGCAACCAAAGTCCTAATATGGCCGTAAGGGTAGTGATGACCACGAGGAGAAGCTCGGCCCACAACAAACCGACCAAATTGTTGACCACTTCGCGCTCCAGCGTCCTGAGCCGCTCCTCACTGCCGGGCGGCAGAAGCTTAAGAGTCAAACTAAACAGCGCCGCTTTGTCGCGGCTTAAGAAGTAGGCCGCCACACAGCTTAGAATGAACACCACCAAAATTTCAGGGACCGAACTCAAGGCTGCCAAAAGGCTCTTGAGCGCAACGCCGGCAAGATCGTATAGCCAGAGCACGACCTCTTCGGCCATTTTAAGGAGCGGCTCCGGCAGGTGCAGGTAGAAGTCTTGGGTCTCAGCGGCCAGCTCCTGGATCGTCTTTATCATGCCACTGCTGTAAACGGGAAGCTGGCGGCTTAGGTCGGCGATGTCAGCCGCCACGTGGAGCGTTAGGTAGAAAGCGCTGCCGCCAAACAGGCTCATCGCTCCCAGTAGGGTAATGGCGGCTGCCCAGGCGCGCGGAAGGCGCACCCGCCGCTGCAAAAAGGAAACGGCCGGATCCAGCACGACGGCCAGAAACGCCCCCAAGACAAACGGCAGAACCAGCGGCAAGAGGTAACGCAGCCCGAGGTAGAGGACTAAGAGAAATCCCACGGCCGCCAAAACCAGCTTATTGGTGCGGTTCATGCCCACCACTCCTTGCCTAGTGCCAAAGCCAGAACCGGGCAGCGTACATAACCGGGGCTACGAACAGAAGAGCATCAAAACGGTCCAGGATACCGCCATGCCCAGGCAGAATATTTCCGGAGTCCTTGACCTGTGCCTGACGCTTTAGCGCAGACTCTACCAAATCGCCAACCTCTGCTGCTAAGCCCACAAAGGTGCCTAAAGCCAAAGCCTGCCACATGCTCAACCCGAACCAGGTATGTACGAAAAGCATAACCAGGAGACACCCGAACCAGCCGGCGACTGCCCCCTCCCAGGTTTTCTTAGGACTTAGCCTAAGGGCCAGCTGGTGCTTACCCCAACGCGTGCCGACGAGAAAGGCCAAGCTGTCGGAAACCCAGGTCAGAATAAAAGTCAAAAGGGTATACTCTTCCCCCCCTGAAAGCGCATACAGCTTCAACATGTAGCTAAAAAGGAAAGGGATGTAGAGCACCCCTAGGAGAGCTGAACCTGCCTGTTCAAAAGTGAAGCGGGGAAATGCCCCCAATATCATAATAAGAAGAGCTAAGAGCAAAAATGCGGTCCCGTCGGCGAAGTAGCCTGCTTCCCGCCACACCTCAAAGAGCAGGAGAGCTCCTGCCACGTAGCCCCAGATCCTAAGTCCTTGAGGAGCATGTGTGAGGCGATAGTACTCCCACAGCCCCAGTAGAGAAACAACCAGAACCAGGAAGAAAAACGCCACCCCACCCGCCTTAATAAAGATGATGATTGCGGGAACCCCCAAGACAGCCGTTAGGATGCGAGCCAGCACCAATTCTCACCCTCTATTTTGTATGCCGCCAAAGCGGCGCTCCCGCTTCCGGTACGCAGCCAGTGCCTGGGCCAAGTCGTCTTGGGTAAAATCGGGCCACAACACGTCGGTAAAATACAGCTCTGTATAGGCAAGCTGCCAGAGCAGGAAATTGCTCAGGCGCATTTCGCCGCTGGTACGAATAAGGAGATCTGGATCCGGCATACCCCGTGTATAAAGTTCCGCTGCCAGGACCTCGGCGGTAATGGCGTCAGGCTCAAGCTGGCCGGCAGCTGCGCGGGAGGCGAGGGCCCTGGCCGCCCGCACAATTTCTGCTCGCCCACCGTAATTGAGCGCGATGTTCAGCATGAGCCGGGTACAGCCGGCCGTTTCCGCTTCGCAGCGTTCAATCACCTTTTTCGCCGCCTGCGGCAGGTTCTCCCGTTCCCCCAAAAAGCGCACCCGTACCCCCTGGGCCTTCAGATCGCTCGTCTCCTTTTCTACGTACTCCCGGAGAAGGGCGAAGAGGCCTTCCACTTCCAGACGTGGTCGCCGCCAGTTTTCGGTAGAAAACGCAAAGAGGGTAAGGTACTTAATACCTAAGCCGGGTGCAGACTGAACCACCCGCCGCACGGCCTCCATGCCGGCGCGGTGTCCCATAATACGGGGCAGACCACGCGCCTGAGCCCAGCGGCCGTTGCCATCCATGATAATGGCGACATGCTCCGGCCTAGGCCCTGCTTCCTGAACAACCATTTCTTGTCGCTCGCCCTGCTTCAAGCTGTTCACTCCCTGCAAGCCAAACGCCCCCTTCCTTAGGGGGCTCCCCGCCGTACTGGTTCAGGCCGAGTCCTTACAACAACAAGCTGAGCTTTCGCCCCGGTTACCAGTATACGGGCGACGCGCAGCTCTAGGCCTTCATCTTCTTTTGCCTTTGGGCCTCGCGTCTCCTGCACCTCGACCACTTCCAAGCCTGCTTGAACAAGCTTTTGCGTAGCTTCGGCAAGCGGCAGAGCCAGAACGTCCGGGACGGGCTGCGAACTCGGATTCATACGCTCATGATCTCTTTCTCTTTTGCCTCGGCCACGCTATCGATTTCCCGGCTGTAGGTATCGGTCAGCTTCTGAATTTCTTCTTGGCGCTTCTTCTCTTCGTCTTCGGAAATGCTGCCCTCCTTGGCCAAGCGCTTTAGGCCGTCGTTGGCCTCCCGTCTAATGTTGCGGATGGCTACCTTGGCTTCTTCCGCCTTTTTTTTCACGAACCGCGTAAGCTCACGCCGCCTCTCTTGGGTGAGCTGAGGAATAACGAGCCGTATCACTACGCCATCCGAAGACGGGGTAAGCCCCAGGTCGGACTTCATAATGGCCTTTTCGATAGCCGGCAGCATGTTGCGATCCCAGGGTTGGATCACAAGCAGGCGCGGCTCAGGCACGGAGATGCTGGCCAGCTGGTTGACAGGCGTCGGCGTACCGTAATAGTCGACCGTAACTTTTTCGAGGAGTGCCGGAGATGCCCTCCCTGCCCGCAGAGAGGCCAGCTCCTTGCGCAGATTTTCCAACGTTTTCTTCATTTTTCCTTCCGCTTCTTGCTCAATCTGACCTGCTGCCATTTTGTTCCCCCCCTACATAGGTACCTATCTCTTCGCCCATTACCGCCCGCCTAATGTTGCCGGGCGTCGAAAGGCTGAAAACCACCAGCGGGATACCGTTGTCCATGCACAAGGAGGCTGCCGTAGAATCCATCACCCCCAAGCCCTGGTTCAGCACGTCGATGAATCCTAGTTCGCGGAATTTTTTGGCCTCCGGGTTTTTCAGCGGGTCGGAGTCGTAGACTCCGTCCACCCGCTTGGCCATAAGGATAACCTCGGCCTCAATTTCTGCAGCGCGCAGGGCTGCAGTGGTGTCCGTGGTAAAGTACGGGTTGCCCGTCCCGGCAGCAAAGATCACTACCCGCCCTTTTTCCAGGTGGCGCAGGGCACGGCGGCGGATATATGGTTCGGCCACCGCCCGCATCTCGATGGCCGTCTGCACGCGGGTGTCTACCCCGACCTTCTCCAGAGCATCCTGCAGGGCGAGAGCGTTAATCACCGTGGCCAACATGCCCATATAGTCGGCCGTGGCCCGGTCGATACCCATTTCGCTCCCCGCCACACCGCGCCAGATATTACCCCCTCCGACGACAATCCCTACTTTTACCCCCAGGTCGTGGATTTCCTTAACTTCCTGCGCAATGCTTCGCACTACTTTGGGGTCGATCCCAAAGCCGCGTTCCCCCGCCAGTGCCTCGCCACTTAGTTTTAAGATAACCTGCTTGTACTTCGGCTGCGGCATCCTTTGGTCCTCCCCCAGATGCTAGATGGCACAAGGCTCGCGAGGGCTACTATTGGGTTTCGCCTAGTTGGAAGCGTACGAAACGGCGGATTACAATGTTCTCCCCGATCCGGGCAATCTTTTCCGCCAGTAAATCGCGCACCTTCTTGTCCGGGTCCTTGATGAAGGGCTGTTCAAGGAGGCAGTTTTCGCTGTAAAACTTCTCCAGCCGGCCTTCAACGATCCGGTCTACAACCTTTTCCGGCTTACCCTCATTGAGGGCCTGCGCGCGCAAGATTTCTCTTTCTTTGTTCAGTACCTCGGCCGGTACATCTTCACGCGTCAAGTACTGCGGGTTGGCTGCCGCCACCTGCATGGCTATGTCGCGGGCAAACTCTCGAAACTCCGGTGTGCGGGCAACGAAGTCTGTTTCGCAGTTTACTTCCACGAGAACGCCCAGCTTACCCCCGAGGTGGATGTAGGCCTCGATGACGCCTTCGGCCGCCGTCCGCCCTGCCCGCTTGGCCGCCGCGGCCAGGCCTTTTTCCCGCAAATACTCGATAGCCTTTTCCATATCGCCGTCCGTTTCCTGTAGGGCACGCTTGCAGTCCATCATGCCGGCGCCGGTTTTCTCTCGAAGCGCTTTCACCAGTTCAGCCGTAATTACCACTATTCTTACCTCCCTAACATCATAAAAGGTAAGGGCACGCAAGGGCCATGCCCCTTCCTCTACCCCTACCTTGCCTTCTTTACTCAGCCTCGGCAGCTACTTGCTCGCCCTGCTTGCCTTCAAGGACGGCATCAGCTATTTTGGAGGTCAAAAGCTTTACCGCCCGGATGGCGTCGTCGTTGCCCGGAATAACATAGTCCACTTCATCCGGGTCACAATTCGTGTCTACAATCGCCACAATCGGAATACCCAGTTTCCGAGCCTCGGACACCGCGATGTGCTCTTTGCGCGGATCTACCACGTAAAGCGCCTGGGGTAAGCCAGGCATGTTCTTGATCCCGCCCAGATATTTGTTAAGGCGCTCTTTCTCCGCTTTAAGCTGCATAACCTCTTTTTTAGGCAGCACGTTGAACACGCCTTCTGCTTCCATCTTCTCCAGCTCTCCCAGGCGGGCTATGCGCCGCTTGATGGTTTGGTAGTTAGTCAGCATACCGCCCAACCAGCGCACGTTCACATAGTACATCCCGCACCGCTCGGCTTCCTCTTTAATCGACTCCTGGGCTTGTTTCTTCGTGCCGACGAAGAGGATGGAGCCGCCCTGCGCCGCCAGGTCGCGTACAAAGTTGTACGCTTCCTCAACCTTCTTTACGGTTTTTTGCAGGTCGATGATGTAGATGCCGTTGCGTTCGGTAAAGATGTACTCCGCCATCTTGGGGTTCCAACGCCGCGTCTGGTGCCCAAAGTGAACCCCTGACTCCAGAAGCTGCTTCATGGTAATTACTGCCATTCTTTAACCTCCCAGTTTTTCCTCCGCTCCTTTCTTTCCCGGCCAGAACCATCCGGCACCGCTGACCGAGTCGAGGAGCGTGTGTAGTTAGCCGGCAGTAGTATACCATACCTTGCCGGGCATAGCAATATCGCTTAAGTCATCTACTGCATAACCACCTTGACCGGCACGGTAAACGGGCCAAACAAACCTAGCCGCAGTGTTCTGCCGTTCAGGTCCCGGCGCAAGGCCCGTTCGAAAGCGTTGTCCAGTGGAGCTTTCCCGGCCGGAGAAACAAGTTGGGCTGCCATTCCGCTGAGCACTCGGCCCACCGTTTCCTCTACAACCCCTATCAGGTACGTTTCGAGGCCGACGAGGGACTCCGGCGGTACCGTAATGCTCACCCCGTAGAATTCCATTTTGGCAGCTCCGAGACGCCGCCGGAGTTCTGGGCGCACCAGATCCGGCACCATCCTGCGTGCTTGGCCCAAGATGGATGGCAGGTTTTCCCTCAGTTCGTTCTGGGCCTGGTTACTGAGCGTTTGGGCCAAGTAAGACCCTGGAATGTGCACGGTTACGCCGTGCAAAAAAACGATCCCTAAAACGACTAAGGACAAGCCAACCCCCAACCCCAGGCCGAAAATAACTCCGCGGTAAAAAACCCCTTGGGCCCTCTTCGCCCCGCACCCCGGCACGCCACACCACCTCCTGGTATATTATGCCTGCCGGGGCGGGTATTATTACGCCTGGCACCGTCTGGCCTCCGGCCTGAGGTTCAGTATCAGCTCCACCTCTCCCCGACCCAAGCCGAGGCTTTGGGCTATCGCTGCAACGTCTTTGCCGGCGCCGGCCAGGGCCAGAACCTTTTTTTCGGCTTCCTCTATAGGCGAAGGCCGGCGCTCATCTGGGGTTGAGGCCTGGCCAGGAATACTCCCGCCCTGGTCCGAAGTCGGAGGCAAAATTTCTTTGTGGCCTTCTGCCAGCAGCTTTTCCAAGCGTAGCCGCTCCTTGGCCACCGCGTCGGTGGCCTCGGCTGCAGCCTGGGTGAGCTCGGAAAGAAGGGCTTCCGCAGCGCTCCTGAACTCTTCCACGTCCTTCTTTCTAGCCTGGCGCCAGGCCAGGAAGCCGCCGGCATAGCCGGCCGCAAAAGCCAGCAGCGCCAGAACGGCCATAGGCATCGCTCTCGCCTCCTTTTAACCTACACTGCGCACAGGGCTAAGATAACGATTAAGTGCGCACATCCAAGCGCCGCCCAGGCTCGCTCTCAGGACCGGCCGGAATCTCCCTTTTCTCCCGCCGTTGACGGCGCCTTTCCTGGCGGTTTTGCGCATTAGGTTGCCTATTTTCTTGCAACAGGTGGTCCACCCTCTGCTCTGCCGGCTTCGGTGTTTCGGCCACGGCCTGCCGCCGTTCTTCTAACTGTTGGGTGAACTGGGCGGCAAAGCGTTCTTGGGCCGGTCCTTCATCGCCCCGGCGTTGTACGCGGCTGACATCCTCAAGCCGCGGGACCATTACCTGTAGATCTACGCCCCTCACCCCACTTTCCTCACCCTCCTCTCTACTCTTATGGGGCGCCTAAAGTCCGGTGTTCTGGGTACGTTCAGCCAGCTCGAGCTCCTCCTGGTAACGGCCAAGCTTGCCGCGAAGCCGAAGAAGCGCCCGGGTATGTAGTTGCGACACGCGCGACTCCGTTACCTTAAGCACCTGGGCAATCTCTTTAATATTAAGGTCTTCATAGTAATAAAGCGCAATGACGAGCTTTTCTTTTTCGGGAAGCTCGCGGATGGCTGCGGCCAGAAGACGCTTCTTTTCTTCCTGCTCTAGAGCCAAGACGGGATCCCCATACTCCGAAGCAATCCTGGCTCCTAGCGTAATCTCTTCTCCTTCTTCCGGCCCCTTGAGGGCAGCATCAAGGGAAAGAAGTACCGCCTGGCTCACCTCGCGCTCCAGAGCCCTGAGCTCCTGTAAAGTTACCCCCAGCTCCTCGCATACTTCCCGCGCCGTGGCCGGCCGCCCTAGCCTGCGCTCAAGCCTGCCATAAGCCTGGGATAAGCGGCGCTCCTGCTGGCGGAGTGAACGCGGTGCCCAATCGGCCGCCCGCAGGCTGTCGAGGATTGCCCCCCGGATCCGGGGCGTCGCAAAGGTCTCGAACTTGATCCCCCGTTCTGGCTGAAAGCGTTCGATAGCGGCGAGCAGCCCGAAGACGCCACTACTAACCAAATCTTCGAACTCCACATGCGCCGGCAAGACAAGGCGCAACCGCGCTGCCACATGTTTAACCAGCGGTGCATACAGCTCAACCAGCTTCTCCCAGGCCGCCTGGTCCTGGTTCTCCCGGTATCGCCGCCAGAGGTCGCCTTCGTCCACCAGCGTCACTCCTTTCTCTAAGGAACCTCCTTACAGCCGCTTTTCCCCGTGGGCAATGGTCTTTACCCTAAGTTCGCCCGTGCTGGTATCTAGTTCAATCGTCCGCCCCCAGCTGCCGCCGGTGTCCTGGGCCACCACCCGGATACCAGCCACCCGGAGCCAGCTGAGTACCGCCTCCGTGTTGCGCTCTCCGATGCGCATCATCTCTGTAGGCTGGGCCAGTTGAAACATCTGCGCCCCGCCCGCAATTTTGGCCGTAAGCCGCCGCGGATCAGCTCCCAACTCCTCCATCTTTTTCACCAACAGGGGAAGGGCAGTGTCGGCAAATTTAGCCGGATTGGTTACCGGCAGCCCGTTCGCCTGAGGCAGCATGATGTGCGCCAATCCACCCACCTTAGCCTGGTCATCGTAAAGAGCCACCCCAACGCACGAGCCCAAGCCGATGGTCACCAGCACCACCGGATCCCGGCCTGCCGCCAGATCGGCCATCCCTACCCGGCGCACTTCGCCCACTTACCCCACCCCCAGGGCTCGGAAGATAACATTCAGGGAGGGAGGCTCAGGGACCAGAAAGAAGTAGCCGGTTATCTCCTGACCTTCCGCCTGGAATTCGGTTTCGATGAGTAGGACCTGATCCGCCATTTGCCCAAATTCCGCCAGCACGTAATCCAGCACCGCGCCGGCCATGTCCACGGCTAGGGCAGGTACGGTGGGGCGAAAACCTAAATGGGTAAAGGTATTGAGGGAATTGAGATACGCGCCGGTTAGGATGTTGCCGGTCTCCTGCAGGGCAGACTGCTCGAGTTCGCCCAAAGTGGCAGTTGCTCCCAAGGGACGCCCTAGGATGATATCGAGCAGCGTATAAGCCTGGGTTAACGGAAGGGCAAAGAGAATGGTCGCCGGCGCCTCGCCTTCAACTCTGAACAGGATCCCGGCAACCGGTTTCTCTGGCCCGCCCAAGTGTGCGGCAACCTCGTCTAGCGGAACCCAGAGAACGGCGGGAACCTCCATATGAATGGGGCGTCCGACAAGCTGCGCCAGGGCGGTCGCCGCATTGCCGGCACCGATATTGCCCACTTCCCGAAGCACATCATAATGGAATTCGGATAAGCCCTCATTCACCGGCCGGCACCTGCCTCCGCAGCCTTGTTCTGAAACTCCTGGGCAGCGGCCACTTCCTCAAGGCCGAGGATGCGATCCATGTTGAGGAGTATCAGCAGGCGATCGTCCAGCCGCCCGATTCCCTCAAGAAAGCTAGCCTCAATTCCCGCTACCAATGGCGGCGGCGGAGCGATGGCGGCCTCTTCCAGGGTAAGTACCTCGGAAACAGAATCCACCATGATCCCCAGGGTAATGTCGCGTACGGTGACGATAACAATCCGGCTTTCGGGACCCGGCTCGAAGGCCCCCAAGCCAAAGCGCTTGTGCAAATCGATCACGGGAATTATGTTGCCGCGCAGGTTGATTACCCCCTCGACAAAAGGCGGCGCGTTAGGCACGCGGGTAATCTCCGTCAGACGTTTGATCTCTTGCACCTGCAAGATATCTACGCCATATTCCTCCTTCCCTAAGGTAAAGACAACCAGTTGCCGTTCTTTGCGCTGCATGGTTTCTCCTCCCTTTCCTCTGTTTTGCTAAGAAGCCATTCGCCGCCTGTCCATCCGGCCTTCCGCCAGGGCCAGGACCCCGCCCGTGTCCAGGATGAGGACCACGCGCCCGTCGCCGAGGATGGTTGCCCCACCGATGCCGGGTACATTCCCCAGGAACCGCCCCAGCGATTTGATGACAATCTCCCGCTGACCTACAAGCCCGTCTACCACCAGACCGGCCCGCTCTCCACTGCGAATCACCACCACCGGGACTTCTTCCTCTTCACCCTCGCCCGCAGTTTCTCCTCCCAGCAGAGCCCGCAGGTTGACCAAGGGTACCACCTCCCCGCGCAGGAGGAGCACGTCGCGCCCGCGCACCTTCTTGAGGTCGGCGGTGCGGACCACTTGAATCTCTTCCACGTTCTCCAGCGGCAGGGCATATGTCTCGGTGCCGCTCTTTACGAGCAAGGCCTGGATGATGGCCAGGGTGAGCGGCAGCCGAATGGCAAACCTGGTGCCTTGCCCGGGCCGGCTTGTTACCTCCACGCTGCCCCCTAAGGATTCAATCTTGTTCTGCACCACGTCCAGCCCCACGCCGCGGCCGGAGACGTCGGTAATGCGCGCGGCCGTAGAAAAACCGGGCAGGAAGAGGAGGCGGTAAATCTCCTTTTCGGACATCGTTTTCGCTTCCTGAGCCGTAATGAGGCCGCGCTCCTCGGCCTTGGCCAGAACGGCCTGACAATCGATCCCTTCACCGTCGTCCTCAACGGCGATGAGGACGTGATTGCCTTCATAACAAGCCGACAGGCGTACGTGGCCCGTGGGCTCTTTGCCGCGCCGTTCCCTTTCCGCGGGCGGTTCAATGCCGTGGTCCACCGCATTGCGCAAGAGATGGACCAGCGGGTCGCCGATTTCGTCGATGACGCTGCGGTCGAGCTCGGTGTCTTCGCCTTCGATGACGAACTCCACTTGGCGTCCTAGCTCGCGGGCCAGGTCGCGCACCATGCGCGGAAAACGGCTGAACACCTGGGCCAGGGGTACCATGCGCGCCTTCATCACCGCATCCTGCAGCCCGCCCGCCACACGCGTGAGCGCTTTTAGCGTCTCTTCTACCTCAGGAGAAGATCCGGAAAGAAGCTGCTCAAGCCTGGTTTTCGTGATTACCAGTTCGCCTACCAGGTTCATGAGGCTATCGAGGCGGTGGATGTCAATGCGAACGGTTTGCGTACTGAGGTGTCGCTGTTTCTCCTCCCGGTTTTCTCGCCGGGAAGGTGCTACATCAGGCGTTCTGGCTTCCTCAGGCGTCTTCAGCACGACAGGACGTACTTCCACCTTGGTTACGTCGCTCACGCCGTTCAAAAGGGCCTCTAGGGCAGCAGGAGTTTCACGCGTGAGAAAGAGGAGCCGGAAGCTCGTGCCAAACTTCTCTTCTTCCAGGTCTTCCACGGGCGGTTCCGCGCGTAGGACCTCCCCTTTCCCCTCCAGCTTTTTAAAGACGAGAAAGGCCCGCACACCTTTCATGATGCAGTCCGGAGCCAGGTAGACGGTAAGAAAGAACGCCTGAAAGCCCTGAGGCCCGGCTTCCTGAATTACGCGCGCTTCATAGGCGCTTAGATCGGTCGCAGCCGAGGATGCCTCGTTCGTCTGAGGTAGTTTCGGCGCCTCGCTCATTCCTGCCCAGCGGGAAAGTTCAGGAAGAATATCTTCCAGGGAGGCGGCAGGCGGCTCGTTCCCGGCCTGCGCTGCGCCGAGCAATTCCTCCAGCCTATCCACCGCCCTAAATAAGAGGTCGGAAAGTTCAGGTGTTACCGAGAGAGTGCCGCTGCGGACGCGGTCCAAAACGTCCTCCAGCCGATGCGTTAGGGTGGTGATGGTTTGAAATCCCATAGTTGCCGCCATGCCCTTAATGGTGTGGGCCGCCCGGAAAACCGTGTTGACGGCGTCTTTGGCGGCAGGGTCTTTCTCTAAGGTGAGAAGCCCTTCGTTAAGTTCCTGCAGATGTTCCTCGGCTTCTGCAAAGAATACCTCGCGGTAGCGGGCGGAATCATTCATCACGTGCCTCACCTCGCAAAATATCGTCTTAGGTGCTTAGTTGCCAAGTAAGTACAACCGGGAGGCGGAAGCCTCCTGGGCCAAAAACCTTCAAGGTGCGCGCACGGCAGCTTCGATGGCGCGGGCTAAATGGGGAAGGGGGAGAAGTTCGGCCAAAGCGCCTTTTTCCCAAGCTGCCCGCGGCATCCCGAAGACCACGCACGTGGCCTCCGCTTCGCCCAAGGTAAGGCCGCCGGCCGCCTTGAGTTTAAGGAGACCCTGCGCGCCGTCACTTCCCATTCCGGTGAGAACCACCCCTATTCCCAGGCGCCCGCAAGCCGTTGCCATCGAAGCGAAGAGGGGCTCGGCCGACGGGCGATGCCCACCCACCGGGGGCGCTAAGCTTAATCGGGCCAACCAGCGCTCCGGAGGCGAACCGAAACCTTCGACTAGGAGATGGGTATCTCCTGGTGCAACCAGGAGCGCCCCGGGGGAGAGCTCCTCGCCGTCTTTGGCCACATGTGCCGGCCAGCCCGTCATGGCCGCCAGGCGCTCGGCAAAGGGGGAAACAAATTCGGGGGGAAGATGTTGAACCACAAGAAAGGCCGCCGGGAGATCTGGTGCCAGTAACTGGAAGAGATGGATGAGGGCCCGCGGTCCCCCTGTTGAAGCAGCTACACCTACAATCTTCATAGGAGGCCTTTTTGGCGCAGTTCTCGCTGCCGCTCGAAAATGAACTTGACGATTTTATCCTGGTCCCGCGGGCTGATGGCCGTAAACTCCACTCCCAGGCGCGCCGGGCGGTCTGAAGCCGTCCCTTCCTCAACGCGCTTTACTTTGGCCTGGCAGGAGATCTTTTCGTCCGGCAGCGAAATGGTAAGTTCCAGCGGCGTCTCCGGCGGTAAAGCGTGGGGAAAGGCTAAAAGGGCTCCTCCACCGCTGACGTCCAGCGTGTAAGTCTTAACTTCCTCCATGGCCTGGCCCGGTCCCCCGGCCGTTGCCTCGTATACGCGCACCACGGCCGGAAGGCTGGCCTCCAAACGGACAAAGCTGCGACGCTGTACCTTTTCCAACACCTCCGGCCTGCTTACAATGAGGAGGGGGTCGGGAAAAAACTTTCGCGCCACCACCTCGCTGGAAAAAGCTATCCTCCCGGCGTAAACCCGCACCGGCTCGCCGACGGCGAAAAAAACGACGTACCCGCCTGAAAGCGGCGCGGCCAAGCTGATGGTATTATCATCTATGGCCACAATGTAAGAAGGGTAAATTTCCCGCCCGTCGTCCTTGATCTTTTCAATTTCGACCTTTTGGTTGAGGCGCAGCTCACTCGACATTGCACCGCCTCCTAACGGACCAAAAAGCGCAGGCGACCGAGAAAACCGGGCAGGCCACCTTTTGCCGGCAGCACAGCGCAGCCGGAAAGGGCCGCGGCAATCTGGCGAAATTCGCGGGCCGCCGGTGCCCCCGGACATGAACACATGAGAGGTTCCTGTCTGGCCACGCAAGAGCGGACTGCGCTGTCCTCGGGTATGCTGCCCAGGTGGTTGAGCTTGGCGTCCAAGAATTCCTCAGCCACGCGTTTAAGGTTTTCGGCCACGCGCTCCCCCTCGGCCAAGCTGGCCACCCGGTTTACCACCAGGTGCAGGGTAATGTGCGGGTTGCGGCGGAAAAGGACTTTGATAAGGGCGTAAGCGTCGGTTAAGGACGTCGGTTCGGGTGTGGTAATAACCACGACCTCCTGCGCCGCCAACGCCAGGCTGATAACCGGGCGCGCAATGCCGGCTCCCGTATCAATGAGAAAGAAATCGCTTTCGAGCTCGGCCGCCTCCTTAACTAACCGTCCCAGTTCATGATCCGGCAGGTCCACCAACTCTTCAAACCCGCTGCACCCGGCTACCACCTTAAGACCGTGGCTCAGGCAAACGACTTCCGGCAGGCTTTTCTCCCGCCGCGCCACATGGGCCAGGGTGTAAGTAGGAGTGATCCCCAGAACCACGTCCACATTGGCTAGGCCCAAATCCGCATCCAGGATGGTAACGGTCTTACCCAGTTCCCGAAGCGCCAGGCCCAAGTTAACTGCAAAGTTGGTCTTGCCTACCCCTCCTTTGCCGCTGGCCACAGCGATGACGCGCCCGGCCGGTTTCAGCTGCTTTCTTCCCCATTCTCTAGCGAGCTCGCGCAGGCGTTCGGCTTGGTCAGGCATCGGGCGTTCCTCCCAAAACCATATCAACCAGCCGCTCCGGCGATGCCACTTCCACATCGTCGGGCACATTTTGCCCGTTGGTTACGTAGCCAACGGGCATCTTGGCCCGGGCCATAAGATTAAGGATGGAGCCTACGCTTGTTGTTTCGTCCAGTTTCGTAAATAACAGTTGGCTGGGATGAAGCGGCTGGAACCGCTCGAAGACGTGCTCCAGGTCATCCGGTTTGGTGGTGGCGCTTAGCACCAGGACGTTCTGTATTTCCGGGCAGCGGCCGAGAAAGGTGCGGAGTTCCGCCAGGTGCATCCCCTGCTTTGGGCTGCGTCCGGCCGTGTCGAGGAGGATAAGGTCGGCCTGGCCTTGCCGCTCTAACGCTGCGGGCAGGTCGTCCGGGGTAAACAGCACCTCCAGCGGCAGCCGCAGAATCTCGGCGTAACGCTTGAGTTGCTCTACAGCGGCGATGCGGTACGTATCCTGAGTCAGGATGGCCACCCGTTTTTCTTTCTGCAGGCTATAGATGGCCGCCAGCTTGGCAATGGTAGTGGTCTTGCCCACTCCCGTAGGGCCGATAAAGGCAAACACACGGCCGGAAAGCGGCTCGGGCGGGCTGCTCGGAAAGAGCCTGAGCATCTCCCGGCGCAGGCTTTCGGTAAGGGCGGCACCGTCGGCCAGTCTATCTTCCGGGACGTTGGCCAGCGCCCGCTCCACCAATTCCTGGGCAAGTTCGAGACGTACGCCGCGCTGCACCAATTTACTCACCTGTTCCCGGGCCAACGCGTAAGGCCGGCGGAGACGCTCGGGAAGAAGCTCGGTCGGAAGTAATGCCGTGGCACCCACGGCCCAAGTAGCTGCGGGAG
>Ga0247720_100061_pt1 | contig 52774 bp, 42 predicted proteins | sample MSEWel2015_12_15_FD_189078 | JGI IMG/M metagenome (GOLD analysis project Ga0247720, IMG submission 189078) | Subsurface sediment microbial communities from gas well in West Virginia, United States - MSEEL Well Study Marcellus 3H_2015_12_15 | ecosystem: Environmental > Terrestrial > Deep... | reverse complement strand
GAGCCTCAATAGCGCAATAACAGAGTACATCTCCCGCCTTCGGGCCGAGAAGATGTTGCCGGCAACCGTCGATACCCTGACGCTCTCCATTCGGACCTGCCGGTACCTTGCCGAAGCAACGGGGCTGGCCCCGGCACTCCTTAAGCTCCGAAAGTCCGGCAAACTCGCGCAACTGGCACCGTTGAAGGGAGAAATGGAGGCTTATACCCGGTTACTGCGCGAGCTGGTGGCGTCGGAAGGGCGATTGCCGGAAACGTTCGGCGAAACCGAGAAGGTCTACCACATTCTCAAATCCCGGATGCTGGCCATGATTGTCACCCGGGAACTGCCAGCCCTCGTGGGGGAACGGACCCTGGATGACCTGAGTTCAGTTCGCCGGCTCTGTGACCAATGGCACAAATCCCTGGACTGGCGCCCCTCAACGGACCAGCTTAATGGGGATATTCAGGCCGAAGGCTCAGCAAACCGGACGTAGCGGTTGCGTCCTTCGTGCTTGGCCCGGTACATGGCCTGGTCCGCCTGCCGCAAGAGCTGGTCTCCGTCCAGATCCCCCGCCTGCGGGAACAGGGTATAGCCGATACTGGCGGAGACCTCGACACTGTGATCCGCCACCCAGACCGGCTCGGACACCCGGTCCAGCAGTCGCACCAGCAGGCTCTCAAGCGCGCCGCCATCCTGCACATTCATCACAATGGCCGCGAATTCGTCACCGCCGAGCCGGGCCAGGGTATCCTCTTCCCTGAGCACGGCGCGCATTCGGGTGGCTACCTCAACCAGCAGCTGATCCCCTGCCTCATGGCCAAAGGCATCGTTCACCGGTTTGAACTCGTCGAGATCGATGTAGACCACCGCCAACTTGCCATTCTGTCTTCGGGTCAGTGCCATCGCCTGCTGCAGTCGGTCGGCAAACAGAACCCGGTTCGGCATCCCCGTCAGGGCATCATAGTGGGCCATGATCCGGAGCTTCTGTTCCTGCTCCTTGAGGCGGGTAACATTGCTGAAGATGCCGACGAAATGGGTGACTTTGCCGTGCTCGTCGCGGACACAGCTGATGGTCATCGACAGCACCAGTGCGCCATCAGTGTGGCGCCTGGTTCCAAACTCTCCGGCCCAGAACCCCTGCGCACGGGCACTGGCAAACACACCGCTACCCTCATCCATCGGCAAGGGCGGCAGGCGCTGGATGGCCCGTTTGCGCGGACGGCCGGTGATGGCAAGATAGGCGTCATTGGCATCGATCACCATGCCGTAGCTGTCGGTGATGAAAATCGCCTCACGGGCGTGTTCAAACACGCTGGCGGCAAGGCGCTGACGCTGCTCGGCCCGCTTCCGCCTGGTGATGTTGTACCAGGAGCAGAGGATAAACGCCTCCTGCTCCCCCTCATCGTGAACCGGTGCCATGGTCACATCAACCCAGACGTCAGAACCGTCGGACCGTTGCAGCACCCACTCGAACTGCTCTACGTGGCCCTCAGCAACCCGGCTGATGACCTGCTCCGCTTTCTGGCGCGAGCTCTTTCCGTCCGGCTGAAGCTCCGGCGAAAACACCGCCAGATCCTTGCCATACAGCGACGCGCTCGCGCTATAGCCCAGCAGATCTACCGCTGCCCGGTTGGTATCGACAAAAACACCCTTCCGGATCAGCAAGGCTGGCTGCGGCCAGCTGGAGATCAACCGCCTCAGGCGCTTCTGCTCCAGTGCGAGCTGACGCTTGCTCCGGCCCAGCCACAGGGAACTGGCGAGCAGCAGAACAACCAGAACCGCGACCGTAAACACCCAGAGACGGTACTGGTGCAGGACATCCACCCAGGTGACCCTCGGCATCTGGTCGTAAGGCGCCACGCGCAGTGTCCGGGCCAGATATTCCACGGACTGGTAATCCGCCGGCGGGGAAAACCCGGCAATGCCGGCCGCCAATGCGGCTTCGTTTTCCGGTTCGATCGAAAACAGTGCCGATGCGACGCGTCGAACGACCCGCTCGTTAACATGGGGCAAAGCCACCAACGGCCACTCGGGGTAAAGCCGTGTCGAGGTTGCGTAGGGAAAGCCCGCCAGCTGCTGCCGGTTCAGGATCTTGATCTGCCCGAGTAGATCGGGACTGGCTTGCGCCATCTGCTCCAGAATACTGGTGCGGACAAATCCGACATCCGCGTCCCCCGCCAATATCGCCCGGACCACCCTGTCGTGGGTGCCGAGGAAGCGGACCAGGTTCATCCTGCGAATATTGATCCCGGCATCCAGCAATTCCAGAACCTGGGTCTGGTAGCCGCCGAGGAAGTACATTCCCGGCGACGCGATACTCTTGTTCCGGAGATCCTCAAGGCTGTTGATATCCGTGCGCTCGGCGCGGGTAAAAATAACACCCCCGAGACTGGACGTGGAGTGGTCACCGGAACGCCGAACAAGGGTTGCCAGCACACCGGTCAGGCTGCGCTCACTGCGAATCAGCAGAAAGTGGCTGGGGTTGGTCAGGAAAAAGTCCAGTTCGTTGGCGGCAACCGCGCGGCTCATCTGGTCCTGGCCCAACACTTCCAGCCGTACCTCCATCCCGATCTCCCGGGACAGATAACGAACCAGGGGCTCATAGCGCTCACGGATAATGTTGTCGGGCCGATAGGCAAAAATTCCGAATGTGAGCGTGTCCCGGGCATGGGCTACCGTGGCGGTCAGACACTCGATGATCATCAACAGGATCGGGACCAGAAAACGACGGCGAACCTTCAAGGCAGACTCCGGGGCAGGAAGGAGGAATCGCACAAGCGCCGGAACCCGGCCTCACGCCGGATCATTCCGGTTCTGAACATCAGCTGCGACAGGGAACGGGCTGTATTTTCCACCCGGCCAGCACGGGAAAGATAACGCTGATTGGCGACCAGATCCGGCAGCATCACGGTTGCCAGCGCACTCTGGACATCTTCTGGCGCTATACCCTGGTGATCGGCCACCCGATACACCGCATCATGCATGCTGCGAACCAGGTGCCGTAATCCCCGGAAATGGGCCAGCACCAGGTCCCGGACGGCCCCGGGATTTCGCTCCGCCGCGTCCCGGGTAACAACCAGCAGATCAAAGATGGTTTCGGGTATGTCACTGCTGTCAAAAAGCCGGACGCCCCCTTCACGCACCAGTTTGGTCGCTGTCGGCTCGTAACTGACCGCCGCGTCGACTTCACCAAGGGACCAGACCTCCGCATGCTGGCTGACCGGCAGATCGACCACGACAATATCGCTCCAGGCGAGGTCTGCCAGCTCCAGAATTTTCAGTAACACGATGCCGGAGACCCCGTTCACATCAACCGCGACCCGTTTGCCCCGAAGCTCCGCCAGTTCGCTGATCGCAGGCCGGGTGATCAGGGCGTCCGCGCCGGCTGAGACATCCGCCACCGCAACCACAACCAGCTCTGTACCTTCCGACCAGACCCGAATGGTCTCATCGAGGGTGAGCGCTGCCCCCTGGAGCTGGCCGGACAAGAGTCCCGCCATCGAATCCCTGGAGGAGGTACCGGAACTGAGCACCACAGACGCGGGCAACCAGCCGAAATCCCGGGCCAGGTACAAGGGTTCGTAGCCGATCCAGGGGTGAATACCGAACGCCAGGGGCTCTGACCTGCTGCAACCGGCCAAGCCGGCCACAGAAAGGCCAGCGGCGATCGATATACCAAGAAAATCACGGCGCTGCATCAGGTTTCCGGCAAACAGTAAAATTAACGTTTAGCAATGGACGGTAGTTTACTGCCTGACATATTACCGGTAAAACCGTAATTTGCCTTGCACCGCGTCAATTTATCCCAGAGCCAGAAACACGCCCATCAGTACCGGCGACAGAAACGACAGCAGAAAACCAGAGGCAATGGCCACGGGCACACAGGCCAGGCCACCGCTGCTGCGGATCACCGGCAAGGTGAAATCCATCGCGGTTGCGCCGCCATAACCAATCGCCATGGCAGGCCGGCTGGTGATCAGCAGGGGAATGATGGCAAGCGCCACGATTTCCCGGAGCACGTCGTTCAGGAATGCCACGCCACCCCAGGCCGGCCCCAAGACATCGCCAATCACGATGCCGGACAGGGAATACCAGCCAAAACCGGACGCCAGCGCCAGGGTGTCGTGCCAGGGCAGGCCCAGCCAGGGGATCAGAGCGACTCCCGCCACCAGGGAGCTGAGGGTCAGGGTAAGCGCAATACCCAGGCCCTGGCGATTCATCAGGAGTTTTCGCAGTGACAGTCCGGCATTACGCAACTGCAGGCCGATAAGAAACAACAGCAGCATCAGGGCCCAGGTAGCGATCTGTTCCGCCATCGGCATGTCCGGCAACAGGTAATACCCGGCAAGCAAGCCGGTCAGCACCGCCAGCAAGGGCTTGAGTCCGGCCAGAAACAGCCGGCGGTAACCCGGGCTGACATGGCCTTCAGGGCGCTCGACGGCCATGGGTTGCCAGCGGTGAAACAACCACAGGCCCGCCATGTTCGCCACAAACAACACCAGTACCAGCGCCAGCACCTGCGCAGCCATGCCACCCAGCTGGGCCGCCAGCCCCTCCATCTGGCCCAGTCCCAGACCGAGCAGCGCCAGGATGAAGTAGACCAGGGTCTCAACGGTGTAATGAATCACCGTCATGAGCCGGCGGTTTTCGAGGGACAGGGCAAACCCCAGGAACAGGGGCGCGAGAATCAGCAGTGCACCGGTGAGCATGGTTGTCCTTGCAGCGGGATGAAAAAACGGGATAGCAGGTTTTCAGGCCAGGGGTTCGAACGGGTCGGCGTCGTTATCGGGTTTGGCCGGAGCCTCCGTATCGGTTACGCCAATGGTGCGGGCCAGCCGCTGGGCGGTCACCGACCAGACGACGTAATCGCCCGGACAGGGTTCATAGCCCTTGCCCATCATGGAGCCGGCAATGCTGCGCAATACCGATTCGGCCCGGGTCTGGGTTTTCCAGGGGCCCCGGCGGAACTGGCCGTCAGGGCGACCCTGATCCGGGCCCGCCAGGGCCACCAGTCCCCAGAGGCCATCGCCCACCGGCCGGATGTGCAGCTCAATCCGCTGGCCATCCTGAAGCATTACCAGGTCCCTGAGCGGGCCCCGGCCGTGAAAATAATGCAGCTTCATGGTGCCGGACAGTCAGTGCAGAACATGACCGGACCGGTCCTGAACGAGAATCCAGGGCGCGATAACCACGGCCCACAGTTCGGCATTGCGATCGTACCAGGCTTGTCCTGTCTCCGCCGTAACCGCACCGACCTTGCCCTCAGTCATCCACTGTTCGAAAAGACGCTTGTTGTCAGCCGACAGTTCGGTGGCAACATCCAGCAAGTCCAGCTCCGGTGCCACATTCACCACCTGGCCCCGGGCAAAATAGGTCTGTAACTCGTGCCAGTGGATACGGGAGGTCTCAAGGTTCAGCTTGGCTTTCAGTTCGTCCCGGGACGCGGAGGATGACATGGTTACCTCTTTCATCAAACAATAGCTCAGACCGGCCAGACTACCGGAAATTACTCTCTGCCGCATCTGTCAGGATCTGGGCAATCTGTTCCGACAGGGTCATGGGGTCGAAGGGCTTGGGAATCACGCCGATCGCCCCGAGATCCCGGTATTCCCGGATTTCCGAGCGCTGTAAACGAGCCGTCATAAAGATGACCGGAACCTCCGCCATGCCCGGCAACTGCCGCAGAGCGCGCAGAGTTGAGCGGCCGTCCATACCGGGCATCATCACATCCAGCAGAACCAGTTCCGGAGCAAAACCCGGGGCGACTGCAAGGGCTTCGGTTCCCGATTCACAGAGTGCCGCCGTGAAACCACCGACATCCTGCAGGGCAATCTCGGCAATGGCCCGGATATCCGGATCATCCTCCACATACATCACTCGCCGGGGCAAACCGTTCAGTTGCGATGCCACTGCCTTACTCCTTTTGACTGTGTTCAACGTCCATGCCGAGCCGGCGAAGTAACCGGCGGCATGCTTCGGAATTCTGCTGCCCCGCGGCCATCAATGCAGCGGCGCGCATGATCAGCCGGTCCTCCCGGGTACTGTCATTGGGCAGGAAATGCACGGCACCAATCAGCTCCCGCAGCCCCAGAGGCAGCCGCCACTGTACTTTCAAACGATTACCGTAGGATTGCGCCCATTCTGCCAATGCCCGTTCGGCCTCCTCGACTTCCAGATTCCCGCCAGTGGCGGCAAACTGATTCAGCACTTTCAGAACCGCAAGCTCACCCAGGCGGCTGAGCAGCCCCGCCTTCTGGAACGGAATCGGTGGTTTTTTCAGGCTGATGGCCAGGCGCTGGGCGTCCTTCGCCACCTGAAGGGCCTGTTCGTGGTGGTTCTGGGCCAGCGATTTGAGGGGTTCATGCCGCAGTTTGTTTGAAACATCCAGCGACAGGGCAAGGGCCTGGTTGAGCGCCAGAGGCACGCCTAACGAACCGATGGCGTCTCGCAGACTTTCAACCGGCTTGCCGGACCGGCGGAAGGAGCTGCTGTTGGCCACATCCAGCAAGCGGGCGGTAAGGCCGGCCTCTTCCCGCCAACGCTCAGCCAGCTGCGCCGGGGAAAGATCCTCCTGCCGGCTCATCAGTTCGACAATGTCGGCAGGGTCCAGATCCGACGGCAGCTGAATCACCGTCTCCAATGAATTTTTCAGCAATTCATCCAGGCTCAACGACGTTGCCTGCTCCGCCTTCAGCAGCTTTGCAAGGCGCTCATGCAGGAGCTTCACATCGAAGGGCTTGGTGATGTAGCCGTCGATACCGAAATGGGCGGCCCTGAGCACAGACTCCCGGTCCGACCGGCCGGACACCATGACAATGGGAACCTCCCGGTCTGAGCCCCGGATCTGTCGGACCAGATCCAGTCCGGAACCATCCGGCAGGTTCCAGTCAGCAATGAACAGATCAAAGCGATGCCTGTCCGTGCACTGAACCGCATCAACCAATGTGCCAGCAATGTTCACGGAAACACCGGGGTACAGGCCCGCGACCACTGTTTCCAGCAACTCGGCCACCAGATCGTCATCTTCAAGAATCAGTGCTTTCAAACAGTCACCCTGAACCGATACGGGGAAAATTATTGAGGGGAGTAAACAGTGACACCATTCCGGCCGGCACGCTTACGCTCATAGAGCGCCTGATCGGCGGCTTCCAGGGCTTCATCACCGAAGGCAAAATCATTGATGGCGGCAACGCCGGCACTGAGCGTTACCTGGAAACTGTCATCGCCGGCAGTAAAAACCAGATCCGCAAAACTCTCTCCGATTCCAGCCATCAGTTCGGCCGCGGCCCGAACAGAGCACTGGGGTAGAACCACCAGGAACTCTTCTCCACCGTATCGGCCAATCATATCGGTTTCCCGCAAACGGTTCCGCAACAGGTTGGCAAGGGTTCGTATAACGATGTCACCGTAACGGTGCCCCCAGGTATCGTTGACCTGTTTGAAGTGATCCAGATCCAGCATCACCACGCTGGACGGATGCCCGTCGCGACGGCACCGGGCCAGCTCACGTTCTACTTCCTGCTTGATCAGTGAGTGTTTCAGCAGGCCCGTCAGGCTGTCCCGGTTCATCAGTTCCGAGAGCTGCCGGGCCCGATAACAGCGTATGCGAACCGACCGGATCAGATAATCATCGGAGACCGGCTTCATCAGGAACTCGTCTGCGCCCTTCGACAATGCCTCCAACTGGTTATCGGGGTCGTCTTCGGATGACAGGTAAATGATCGGGAGACTGAGCCAGCGCGGCTCAAACCGGATCAGCCGGGCCAGGGTAACGCCGGAATAGTTGCCGATCTGTACGTCCATCAGCACGATATCCGGCTCAAAGGCGGAGAGCCTGGGCATCAGGTGCAGGGGGTCCGACACGGCTTCCGCCTCAATGCCCGCCGACTGCAGCACCAGGCAATAGTGCTCCGCCAGCTCGGTGTCGTCCTCGACAATGATTACCCGCCCCTGAACGTGAGCACTGCGTTCAATCGCCAGGGATTCGATCCGCTCGGCCAGCTCTGGAATATCCACAGGATCCCGGAAAAAGGCGAAGGCCCCGAGCCTGGCCACGTGATACTTGTTACCGAATGAATCATCGCTTCCAATACAGATCACCGGCAGCCGGCGCCGTGAAGCGCTGGCCCGGAGCTGATTTCTGCTCCGCATCACATCGGCCAGCGCAGCATCACGGCACAGCACCGCCGCCGCTCCGGGTGTCTCTGTCAGCGCCCGGCTAACCGCAATCGGATCAGCGCGATCAACGGTTCGGCACAGGAACCCATAACGCTCCATTTCCCCGCGGAGCAACGTCAGCTCTTCGCGGCCATTGTCCATGACAATCACGCTCACCTGCATACCGTGACTGCCCTCAAGGGAAACGGTGCCGGAAGGCCGGTCTTTCTCCGGGCCATGCCCATGATTCTTCTGATCCACCAGTTCACCAAGGGCGTCGATCCCCTCGGCAAAACCACTGGCAACCTCGACCGCCTGGTTACGGGTACCGCTGTTATCGGTGAGATGTTCCGCCTGATGTTTCAGCTGTTTTTCCAGGGACCTGGCCGCTACGCCCAGTTCCGGCAAGCCGAAGGTGCCAGCAGAGCCCGAGAGCCGGTGCAGGCACTGATAACATCGAATAAGACCGTCCGCAGTGAGCTCACCACGGCGGGTCTGGTCGGCGTAGGCACGCAGATCCTGAATGTCCTCTCTGGCCCGGATGAGGAACTTCTGTCTCAGGGCTGTTAACCGGGCCGAAACATCGCTGCTTTTTTGCAATGCCAAATCAACTCTCCTGATGAATGTCTTTTGCGGCACTGACAAAATCCACTATTCTCAGCCTAATGAAACCACGTTTATGCCCGCCCGGCCATTACCTGAAGGAACAATCTTGAGGAATCTTGCCCTCGGCACCCGCGTCGCCCTGATCGCCGTTTTCAGCAGTATTCTTGCCGTCCTTGTGTTGATGGCCACTGCCTACAACGGACTGGTTCGCGATTTTGAGAAGGTGCTGACCCAACGCCAGCTGATCGACACCGAAACCAGTGCTCAAGAGGTCAATCAGGATCTCCAGATTCGCCTGCAGGCACTGGAGGCGTTTGCCTCGCTTCTGACCGATGGCGAACAACGGCTTGCCCTGGCCCGGATCCAAAGCCTGATGGGGCGCCAATTGTCGCTGGAAGGCTATTTCCGAGAGGGTCTGGTGGTGTTTGATGAAAGCGGCGTAGCCATTGCCGAAAACACCCACGTGCCTGGCCGTATCGGCACTTCCTATGCCGACCGCGCGCATTTCCGGCGGGCCTTTGCCTCCCGTGAACCGGTGATCAGCCGCCCGCTCATCGGCCGGACCACCGGCCTGCCGTTACTGTCATTCCTCGCGCCCATTGAAAGTGACGATGGTGATCTGCTGGGCTTTGTCAGCGGCATCATCAACCTGGCCGAGACAAGCATCATTCCGCGCCAGGCAGACAACCGGCAGGACAATCTATTCAAGGTGCTGGATACAGACCATTTTATTCAGGTCGACACGCTGTCGGAAACCAATCCCATGCCCGATTTACCCGCCCCCGGGGAAAACCTGATCATCGATGCTGCCCTCTCCGGCGTCCCCTTCGGTGTGGTGACCGACCACACCGGAAAAAAATGGATCTACGCCACCCGTCACCTTGAACGCGTGGGCTGGCTGTTTCTCAGGGCCGTGCCTTATCAGAACGCGACACAACCGGCGTGGTCTTCTTTTACCGGTTTTCTCGGTGCCAGTGTTCTGGCCATGCTGATACTGGCGGCAACCGCCTTCGCCCTGGCGCGGGCCGCTACCCGGCCCCTGGAGCAAATGTCAGCCGGGATCCGTGCCATGGCCCGGGACGGTTTTACCTCCGCCCGGCTGTCGCTCACCGGTCCACCGGAGATCCGCAATGTCGCGCAGGCGTTCAATACCCTGATGGAGGAACGGGAGGCCCTGGACGACCTGAAAGACCAGTTTGTTGCGACAGTCAGCCACGAACTGCGCACACCACTGACCTCCATCAACGGATCACTCAAACTGCTGAAATCCGGCACCGCAGGCGAACTGCCGGACAAGGCGACCGCCATGGTCGATGTGGCGCTGCGAAACAGTGAGCAACTGCAGCGGCTGATATCCGATCTGCTGGACTTCAACAAGACATTGGCCGGCCAGATGCCCATTCACCCCGAACCTGTCAGCCTCAACAACGCCATCAGAGCCGCCTGCGAGGGCAATCAGAGCATGGCCCGGCATTACCGCATTCGACTCAGTCCGGAACTGTCCGGCGACGGATGGGTCATGGCGGACCCACTCAGGCTCCGGCAAATTCTGGACAACTTCATCAGCAATGCCATCAAGTTCTCGCCAATTGATGGCTGCGTCTCTATCGGTGCGGAGTTGTCAGCCCACGGCCGCATCCGTGTTACCGTATCCGACCAGGGCAAGGGTGTTCCCGAGCGTTTCCTGCCACGCCTGTTCCAGCGCTTTGCCCAGGCGGAAGCCGGTTCAGCCAGAGACCGGGCAGGCACCGGCCTTGGTCTGGCCATCACCCGGGAACTGGCAAACCTCATGGATGGCAAGGTAGGATACTATTATCAGCAGGGCGCCCGATTCTGGGTGGAACTCCCCGCGGTTGAAACTGCCGTTGGAGCTGATACACCCCTGCGCGGAGGCCGCCATGAAAACGCCTGATTTTCCGCCCGATGAAGCCCATCGCCTGTCTGCCCTGGACGAACTGGCGCTACTGGACACCCCTCCGGAAGAACGGTTCGACCGTTTGACCCGGCTAGCCGCACGAACCCTCGACGCGCCCATCGCACTGGTATCGCTGGTTGACAGCAATCGGCAGTGGTTCAAATCACGGCACGGGCTGGATACGCCGGAGACGGCAAGGGATGTTTCATTTTGCGGCCATGCGATCCTGCGTGAGGAGCCTCTGATAGTCGAGAATGCCCTCAACGATGAGCGGTTTCACGACAACCCCCTGGTCAGCGGAACTCCCAATATACGCTTTTACGCCGGCGCGCCCTTGCACGACCGTCACGGCCACCGGGTCGGAACATTGTGCGTGATCGACCGCAAACCCCGTTCGTTTGCAAACGAAGACAAGGCAATACTCAGGGATCTGGCCAATCTGGTTGAGCGGGAATTTGTACTCGGTGAAATGCGGGACTATTACGACGAGCGCAACCGCGCCCTCAATGTTCTGACCGACATTGCCATGAACTCCGAGGGGGATACCGGTGAGCGGGCAACCAGGGCCCTGGCAATCGCCTGTGACTACCTCGACCTCGAAACAGGTATTGTCAGCCGCATTACCGACCGTGCCTATACCGTTCACTGGCATTACACATCGGAGAAGGGGACCCTAGCCGACGGTGCCACGCTTCCTCTGGACCGCACCTACTGCTCGCTTCTGGTTTCCACCGGCGGACAGGTACTGGCCGTCGAACACATGGCGAAGTCGCCATATAACGATCACCGGTGTTATAAGATCTTCGGGCTTGAGAGTTATCTGGCAGCGCCGATCTGGATTGATGGTGAAATCTTCGGCACCGTGAGCTTTTCCTCCCGGCATCCCCGCAGCCGCGCTTTCAGCGCTACAGAAAAGATGTTCGTCACCCTGTTTGCCGATTGGATCGCCGATACGCTCGACCGTATCCAGCATACCGAAACACTGAACAAGCTGGTCACCCAGGTACCGGGTATGCTCTACCAGTACCGGTTATGGCCAGACGGGCACGGCAGTTTTCCGTACGCCAGCCCGGGCATTGAGGATATCTTTGGCATGTCGGCCGAGGAGGCGGCTGCCGACGCCGGCAAAGCATTTGCAAAGGTGCACCCGGACGACCTGCCCGGCCTTCTGGAATCCATAGAGCGGTCTGCAGACTCTCTGGAGCAGTGGCAACACCGGTACCGGGTACGCCTGAAACCAGGCGACTGCAACTGGGTTGAAGGATTCGCACAACCGGAGGCCCTGCCCGACGGCAGCATTCTGTGGCACGGGTATATCGCCAGAGTGGACAGGCGCCAGACATTGATGAAATGAAAGGCCAGTTCATCTCAACTGTCAGCCATGAGCTACGCCCCTCACCTCCATTGCGGGCGCTCTGGCACTGATTTTGGCGAAGCCGGGGCCACAATAGCGCCCCGGCTGTCAGCGGTTCTCAGGTTACTGGACAGCGCTCGGAATCAGCGACCGAGCCCCTCCAGAAGGCCGGCCATATCATCAGCATGCTCTTCTTCCTGAGCCAGGATCTCCTCCATAATACGACGGGACGTGGGGTCCTGGTCACCGAAATAGCGGGCGATCTCGCGGTAGCTGTCAATGGCAATCCGTTCCGCAACCAGGTCCTCGACCACCATGTCCCGGAGCGTCTCCCCCTCAACAAATTCTGCGTGGGACCGTGTTAACAGACCCTCCGGCGAGAAGTTCGGCTTTCCACCCAGCTGCACGATACGTTCGGCCAGCCAGTCAGCGTGCTGCTGTTCCTGTTCGGCGTGCTCGAGGAATTCCTGGGCGGCAACAGTAGCGTTGATGCCATCGGCCCGGAAATAGTGGCTTTTATACCGCAAGGTGCAGACAATTTCGGTCGCCAGCGCCTCATTGAGAATATTCACCACATTGTCGCGGTTGGCACCGTAGCCTTCGGTAAGGGCCCCTTCCTCAATGTGTTTGCGAGCCCTTTCGCGAAGGGTTTTCACATCGGTCAGAAACGGTTGATCGGTCATAATGTCTCTCTCTCGTTTCTCTCTAAAATTTGGCTTTGCAGATGAACAGGGCACAGGCGGCGGCCCGCTATGCCCTGCTCAGCCCATTCAATCAGGCAGTGCGCAGCATCTCTCTGACAACATAATGGAGGATGCCGCCATGCTTGAAATACACGGCTTCATTGGCAGTATCGATCCGTGATTTCAACTCACAGCTCTCGGTGGAACCGTCCTTGTATTTCACCGTCATCGTCAGGGTCTGGCCCGGCTTGATCTCGCCAGACAGGCCCTCAATGCTGATGGTTTCCTCGCCGGTAAGTTTCAGGCTCTTGCGATCCGTACCCTCCGGGAACTGCAGTGGCATCACGCCCATACCAATCAGGTTGGAGCGGTGAATGCGCTCGTAGGACTCGGCCACCACGGCTTTCACGCCCAGCAGGCGGGTGCCCTTGGCCGCCCAATCCCGGCTTGAGCCGGTACCGTATTCCTTGCCGGCAATGACCACCAGCGGCGTGCCCTGCTCCTGATACTTCATGGCGGCATCGTAGATCGCCATCTGCTCGCCGGTGGGCACGAATTTGGTGAAACCGCCTTCCACGCCATCCAGCATTTCGTTCCGGATGCGCACGTTGGCGAAGGTGCCCCGCATCATTACTTCGTGGTTACCCCGGCGGGAACCGTAGGAGTTGAAGTCTTTGGGCTCAACGCCGTGTTCCTGCAGGTATTTACCGGCAGGGGTGTCCGGCTTGAAGGAACCGGCCGGTGAGATATGGTCGGTGGTCACCGAGTCGCCCAGCAGTGCCAGGATGTTGGCGTCCTTGATATCGTCAATCGCATCCGGCTCTTCCTTCAGGCCTTCGAAGAACGGCGGATGCTGGATGTAGGTGGACTTGTCGGACCACTCGTACACCTTGCTTTCCGGCACCTTGATGGACTTCCAGGTGGCATCGCCGTCGAAGACTTCCGCATATTCCTTACGGAACATGTCGGTTTTCACCTTTTCGACCGCCTCGGCAATCTCCTGCTGGCTTGGCCAAAGATCCTTCAGATAAACCGGATTGCCCTCCTTGTCCGTTCCCAGTGGATCTTTGAAGAGGTCCAGACGAACGTTGCCTGCGAGCGCATAGGCAACCACCAGGGGCGGCGACGCCAGCCAGTTGGTCTTCACCAGAGGGTGTACCCGACCTTCGAAGTTACGGTTACCGGAGAGCACCGAGGCGACCGTCATGTCTCCATCGGTGATGGCCTGTTCCACTTCGTCGGGCAGCGGCCCCGAGTTACCGATACAGGTGGTGCAACCATAACCCACCAGGTTGAAGCCAAGTTTGTTGAGATCATCCTGGAAACCACCGACCCGGAGATAATCTGTGACCACCTTGGAGCCCGGTGCCAGCGAAGTCTTGACCCAGGGCTTGGTGCTCAACCCCTTCTCCACGGCTTTCTGGGCGATCAGCCCTGCGGCCATCATCACGCTCGGGTTGGATGTGTTGGTACAGGAGGTAATAGCGGCAATCACTACCGCGCCCGGATCCAGCCGGGATTTCTCGCCGTTCATATGCAGCGGCTGACTGGACGGGTGCTCAAAATAAGCATCCTGTGCGCCAACGGCGGTGCCACCGCCCTCGGATTCCAGGTTAGCCTTCCGGGTCTCCTCGGCAGAGCCCTCCCCGGTTTCCATCAGCAGTTCAAAGGACGCCTTCATGTTTTTCAGGGCGACCCGGTCCTGGGGGCGCTTGGGGCCGGCCAGGCTGGCCTCGACCTCGCCCATGTCCAGTTCCAGGGTGTCGGTGTACACAGGCTCATGGCCGGGCTCACGCCAGAGGCCCTGCGCCTTGGCGTAGGCCTCCACCAGTTCCAGCTGGTCATCCTCACGGCCGGTCAGGCGCATGTACTTGATGGTTTGCTCATCCACCGGGAAGAAGCCGCAGGTGGCACCGTATTCCGGCGCCATGTTGGCGATGGTGGCCCGGTCTGCCACCGGCATGTCTTTCAGACCGTCACCATAGAATTCCACGAATTTGCCCACCACGCCTTTCTTGCGCAGCATCTCGGTGACCGTGAGTACAAGATCCGTGGCGGTAATGCCTTCACGGAGCTTGCCGGTAACCTTGAAGCCCACCACTTCCGGAATCAGCATGGAGACCGGCTGACCCAGCATGGCGGCTTCCGCTTCGATCCCACCAACGCCCCAGCCAAGGATGCCCAGGCCGTTGATCATGGTGGTGTGGGAGTCTGTGCCGACCAGGGTGTCCGGGTAGGCGATGGTCTTGCCGTCAATGTCTTTCTGCCAGACGGTTTTACCCAGGTACTCCAGGTTCACCTGGTGGCAGATGCCGGTACCCGGCGGCACCACACGGAAGTTGTCGAACGCCTGCTGGCCCCAGCGCAGGAATTCGTAGCGCTCCTGGTTGCGCTCCATTTCGATGGCCACGTTGTCCTTGAACGAGGACGCATCGCCAAACTTGTCCACCATCACCGAGTGGTCGATCACCAGATCCACCGGCGACAGCGGGTTGATCATGGCCGGATCCTTACCAGCAGCCTTGACGGCCTCACGCATGGCGGCCAGATCAACGACCCCGGGCACACCGGTGAAATCCTGCATCAGCACCCGGGCCGGCCGGAACTGTATTTCAGTGTCGGAATGGCGATTCTTCATCCACTGCACCATGGCATCGATGTGGCCTCTGTCCACGGTGGTGCCATCTTCGTTGCGCAGCAGGTTCTCCATCAACACCTTGAGTGAGAATGGCAAGCGGTTAAGGTCGCCAAGCGTGTCTGCAGCCTTGGGCAGGCTGTAGTAATGGAAGGTTTTACCGCCAGCATCCAGGCTGGAAAGGGTATTCAGGCTGTCTTTGCTGAGACTTTCATTCGACATGTGGTGCCTCCTTTTTCGTCGTTATCCGCGTATTCCGGAAGGCTCTCTCGAAGCCCTTTCAGCAACGCATCGACCCGGAAAAGCATTCCGTACCGGGCCATAGCCTGATGAAAGGACTCCACAGCGTGAAGTCACCTTTAACTATTGCAGCAATTGACGAGAGTTCAACCGCGGGCCGATGAATGTTCGGCATCAGTGCGGTGAATATCAGACCAACGTCGGACTCCGTAGCCTAAATCTGGCGCTCGCCATAAAGCTGGGAATAGAGCCCCTCCCTGGCGATCAGCTCATCGTGGTGGCCCTCCTCGATAATCCGTCCGTCTTCGAAAACACAGGCTCGGTCCGCCTGTTTGACGGCACTGAGCCGGTGGGCAATGATCAGGGTGGTGCGCCGCTTCAGAAACGCTTCAAGATCCCGGTGCAACTGGAACTCGGTTTCCGCATCCAGTGCTGAGGTGGCTTCGTCCAGGATTACCACCGATGGTTCCGACAGGATCATCCGGGCAATGGCCAGCCGCTGGCGCTGGCCGCCAGACAGGCGCACGCCCTGGCGGCCGATTACCGTATCGAGCTGGTCGTGCATGGCCGCAACCGTGGTATCCAGCTGGGCAATTCGCAGGGCGTCCCAGAGTGCGGTATCGGGCCTGTCCCGGCCCAGGGTCAGGTTCTGGCGAACGGTATCGTTGAACAGCGCCGGGTGCTGGAGCACCGTCGCCACGTGTTCCCGAAGACAAGGCAACCCGATACGCTGAACCGGTACACCATCAATCAGCACCTCGCCCTGCTGGGGTGTATACATGCCGAGAATGACCTGAATCAGGGTGGATTTACCGCCGCCACTGGCGCCGACCAGCGCCACTTTTTCGCCCGGCGCCAACGCCAGATTGATGCCTCTGAGGATCGTCTCTTCACCGTAACTGAAGTGAATATTGCGAAGTGCCAGGCCCACGGTGTGCCTGCCACGGAAGGGATTTTCCAGCGCTGGATAGCGGGGCTCCTCCCTGAGATCCAGCAGCCGGTTGATCCGGGCCAGAGCAGCGTTGGCGGCAAACCAGGCGTACTGCATGTTCAGCATTTCCTGAACCGGCGTCAGCATGAACCAGAGGTAGCCGAAGATGGCGAACATCATGCCGATGCTCAGATCGCTGAACAGCACCGTCACCATGGCCGCAGCCCGGAAGGCATCGACACCGAACTGGAACAGGGCAAAGCTGGCCCGGCTGGCGGCATCGCTGCGCCACTCAAACTGGATGGCGTGGTCCCGAACGTTGCGGGCACGGTCGATCAACTGGCGCAGGTAATGTTTTTCCCGGTTGGCCGCCCGTAGCTGGTGGATGGCATCGAGGGTTTCCGTCAGATCCCCCTGAAACTCTTCGTAAGCACTGTTTTCCCGACGTTTCAGTTCCTTGACCCGCTTGCCGATCAGAATCGTGGCAAAAATCACCAGCGGATTGAACAGCAGAATCAGCAAGGCCAGCTGCCAGTGCACCCACAGCAGCACTATTGCTGTGCCGAACACCGTGAGACTGGCCACCAGAAACCGGCTGATGGTGGTTCCGAGAAACTGGTCGATGGTGTCCAGGTCGGTAATGAAGTGGCTGCTGATACCGCCGGAGCCCCGGGTTTCGTACTCCGACATGGCAACCCGCTGCAATCTTCCCAGCAAGCGGGAACGGACCCGGAAGACCACATCCTTGGACACCTTGGAAAACTCACGGGACTGCAACACATTGAACGACAGCGCCGCCACCCGAAGCAGAAACGCCACGATCACCATGACCCCGATATAGACCACCGGAGTCTCCCAACCCGCTGGCAGCAGGGAGTTCATGGCCGGCAGGACCGGACCGGGCTTATCCAGCAGTACTTCATCCACCAGCACAGGCAGCAGCAGGGGCACCGGCACGCTCATGAGGGTGGCCATGATGGCCAGCAGGTTGGCGCGCACCAGCCTTGGCTTGTGCTTGAGAGCAAGCGCAAAGATGTCCCGCCAGCTGTACCGCTGCCGGGTTTCACGGGTGTCGATACCGGTTTCGCTATTCTGCGGGTGTTCCAAGCAACCTCCGGATAAACCATGCTCCCGGTTGGATACGCCCGGGAACTGACAATAGTCTACCTGTTAACTGGTTTGCTGCGATCAAAACCGACATCTGTCATCATGAGCCAACGATTTTCTGACGGACCAGGACACACGCCCCTGTGAAACACGATTGCCACTACCATCCCGGCGACCCCGCCAAATGGCACTGCGGCGATTGCCAGATACACTACTGCAGTCGCTGCATGCCCGATGCCGATACCCGACAGCGGCGGGCTCTGTGTCCACATTGCAGCAAGGCCATGCGATACCTGGGCGCCGCCACCGAAGTGGTGCCCTTCTGGCAACGGCTCGGCGCCTTCTTTCGCTACCCTTTTCATACCGATCCGCTGATCGTTATCGCCATCTGCACCCTGGTGCCGGTGATTGCGCCGGCCAACCTGATTGGCATCCTGGTCTGGCTGGTGCTGGCCCTTGCCCTGTTCAAGTACACCTATGCGGTGATCAACCACACCGCCGAAGGCCACCTGAAACCACCACCCGTATCCGTCGCCTTCACCGGCAGTGGCTTTGATATTGTCATGCTGCAATTGCTGGTCTTCGTGCTGATGGGCGGGCTGGTTGGCGCTGCCGCCATGCTCGGGGGTCCAATCCTGATGCTGCTGGCCCTGGCGTTTGTAGTGCTGGCACTGCCCGCCAGCATCATGGTGCTGGCCATGGAGCGCTCGGTGGGCGCGGCGGTGAATCCAATGAATCTGGCGGTGCTGATCTCCCGCATCGGTACCCCCTATTTCCTGCTGTATGGGTACCTGATCCTGCTGACCGTCGCCTCCGGCGCCGCCCAGGACTTTGCCGTCAATCATTTCCCGTTCTGGGTGGCGCAGCCCCTGGCGGGCTTCCTGAACAGTACCTTCACCCTGATCCTGTTCCACATGCTTGGCTACCTGCTGTTCCAGTACCAGGAAGAGCTGGGGTTCGCCTCGGATATCCAGGACGAAGCCGCCGGCCAGGACAGCCACCAGCGTGACCGTAGCGCCCGTTTCGATGCCAATATCGACATGAACCTGAAAGACGGCAACTACGATCGGGTCCAGAGCATGTTGAAGGAAGCACTGAAGCGGGACCGGGGCAATGCCCTGCGGATCGGCCAGCTCTACCAGCTACTCAGCGCCCGCCAGGACACCGCCGAACTCTACCGTTTCCACCCTCGTATTCTGGGCTGGCTGGCCGACCGCAACGACGGTGATGGCATCGCCGAGCTGTTGGCGACCCTGGTGGAGGCAGAGCCCGGCTTCAAGCTCGAGGATCCGGAACTGGCTGTACGCTGCGCCCGTGCCCTGTATCACCGGGGCCAGTTCAAGCCGGCGTTGCGACTGCTTCAGGATTTTCACAAGCGGTTCCCGGACAGCGAACAGCTGGCCCCGGCCTATCTGCTGGTGGCCCAGACCCTGGCCAACGGTCTGTCCCAGTGGGAAAAGGCGACGGCGTTCCTGACGTTTATTCAGAAAAAGTGCGTGAATCATCCACTGCACGAGCAGATTTCAACGTACTTGAAGCAGGCCGAGAACAAAGAGCCGCTCAAGGGCCCCAAGGCGACTTTTTCTGTTCAGGAGTAAGGCAGGGTAATGGGAGCGGCCTCCCAAAACACGCTGTGAATACGTCCCTGTACGCTCGGCTCCGCCATCCATGGCTCCGCACGGTTTTGGGAGGCCGCTCCCATTACCCTGACCCGAACTTTGTCAGTGAGCCTGAAGCAACTGCCTGTAATGCCGTGCTTTTGGCGCCATCTGGCGCTTTTCAAACTCTTCAGCCAGCAAACGACAGGCCTCGGTTGTCAGCAGTTCATCGCCCGTGCTCCTGAGTCGTTCAAAGGCCTTCTCCGCAGCCTTGAGATCGTGCTGCTTGAGACCCGTGAACAAGACGCGGTTGTGGTCCTCCGGAGCTAATGGCTGATAGCTCTCCCCTTTGCCCAGATATTCCTGCCAGATGGCAATCATCTGCTCTGGCTGGCGACGACTCAGGGCATCGTTCATCAGCTCTTTGGCGCGATCACGGTATTCCGGCAGATCCGGGCGGAGTTTGGCCAACTGGTAGAGATGTTCCAGCAGAATATGGCGTTCCGGATAGTGTTCACGCAGAGCCTGGAATTGCCGCCGGGCCAGATCAAACTCCATCCGGCCCAGGCTGGCCATGGCCTGGGCGTAACCGGTGGTGAACCGGGCGTCCTGTTCTTCCTCTTCCGGCTCGAAGAATTCCTCGCGCACCTGCAGCCAGCTCTTGCCCAGCAGCCAAACCAGGCCTGCGCCGGCAACCAGCCCCCCGACGTGGGCCATGTAGGCGATACCGGTGGCACCGGCGTACCAGTAATCGTAGATTTCCTTGCCCACCCACACCGGAAGCAGGGCGATAGCAGGCGCCCGGAAGTAATTGAAATAGACCCCCAGAAAGTAGAAGAAACGAATTCTCTGCAGCCCGTAAATGGCCACATACATGCCCATCAGGCCGGAGATCGAGCCGGAAGCCCCGACCAGCGGCACATGACTGCCGGCAGAAAATGCGGTAAACGCCAGGCCTGACACGGCCCCGCACAACAGATAGGCGGTCAGGAACCGGCCCGGGCCCAGGGCCTTTTCAACGGTAAATCCGAGCAGGAACAGGAAGATCAGGTTACCGATGATGTGCCCCCAGCCGCCATGCAGAAACTGGTAGGTAATCAGGGTGTACAGCGACAGATCCGCCGGTACCAGCCCAAGCTGGTTGGCGCTCAGTTTCTGAAGATAGTCCTGCTCTATGGCAAGACGCTGCTCCTGCCAGTAGGCCCGCTCTGCGGGTGCCCAGATCACATCCTGGTTCTGCAGCAGGTATTGGTAGAACTCCCGGTCCATCATCAGGCTGATGGCCAGCCAGAAGTTTTCGTTTTCTTCCTGAAGCTGTTGAAACTCCTGAAGCTCGTAGACCCTGCCTTGTTCGCCGTCCAAGCGGATCTGGCGTTGCAGGTAATCCTCGTAGGCGGGTGCTTCCAGAAGATGAAGCTCGGCATCCAGATATTGCTCAGCCGCCCGTTCCAGCTTCCGGCTGTCGTCCCCCTGGTAGAACAGAAAAACCAGCAGGCAGGTCATCATCAGACCCAGGGTGACCCAGGGCGGGCGTTTCCAGTTAACGGCGTTCTCGGCGGGGATAATCAGCATAGGCGGCCACAATTCATCATAATCTGTCCCTGAAACTGAGGTTTTTACCACAGCCACGCCTTCTTTTCGCGCTCAAATGGAATCCGGCGCAAAGGTCATCCCGGGTCAATTCCGGAAATGTGCACCGCCCCACAGAGTCGTTACGGCTGTTAGTACATCCGGGGCTGTCATTTCATCGTCACAGAAATGACATTAAATCGGTGCCATCGAGGGATTGAGCCGGGGCCCTTATCGACCATTCGCCAATTGCCGTTATTCCTGCTCCAGCCAATAGTGAACAGGAATAACAAGAAAAACCGGATACCGAAACAAGGACTCTTCAGATGACCGTACTCGTACTGGACAACCCGGAGCTGATTGCCAAAGCCGCGATTGCCGCCGGCTTCAACCCTGCGGCCTCCGAGGCCGGTAACAGGCGCCCGCACAGAATGAAGTTTCACTATGGCTTCAACCAGCATTCACTGGCCAGCGATGACATCGACTTTCTCCGACAGCATGCTGCCTATCTGAGGCAATACCCCTCGGTCAGCGTCCGGATTCATGGCCACTCGGACAACTTCGGCGCCGACGACTACAACCAGTTCCTGTCCCGGTTGCGTGCCAACCAGGTAGCCCGGGTCTTCATGCAGGAAGGTGTGCCGGAATCCCGCATCTTCCTGGCCCACTGGGGGGCAAGCCGCCCGCTGGCAACCCCGGAAGACCATGCGGCCAACCGGCGCGTTGAGCTGCAATACCTGACTCTGGATGTCGCGCAGGCACTGTGAAATGTTTCTCCGGGCAAGAAAAAGGGGGCGAGGCCCCCTTTTTCCAACGACCTGTGGTTTTCAGGTGCGATACCAGTCAGCCATAAACCTGCCAGACGTTCCACAGCAACAACAACGCAGCAACCAGAATCGCCAGCCAGGTCAACAGAATACCCGTCATCCGGGCCCAGTGGGTGCCGCCGCGACCATTGATCATGCCGAAGGCATGGAGAATGCGGCCAACCACCAGTGCCATGCCGGTCCAGTAGATGAAGCCACTGGCCACACCGTTGAGCTCGGCGATCGCGAGCATGATCAGACCAAGGGGCGCGTACTCCACCAGATTGGCGTGAGCTCTTACAGCGGCCTCGAAATCCCGGTCATCGGTGGTGCCCAGGCCCTTCTTGTACTTCAGACGAAATTTGACGACCTGCGCCGACAACACCAGCAAAAGAATGCCAATAACTGCGGCAAACACTCCGGTTACAGGTACGATCATGCTCAGCCCTTCTTGATTGCGCTAACAATGGCCACAAAGACTGCCCTGTTTCCGCTGGTGCTTCAAGCAGTTCCGACGAGGTCAGAGGCTGGCAATGGTTTCTGCCATTTGCCGGTGACAGCGGGCCATGAGTTCGGGAATGTCATCGGCAGTCAGGCCCTCGGTTTCAATCGGAGGCAGGATCCGCACGGCAACCGGCTCGCGACGGCCACTCCAGCCCATGGCTTCATCCTTATACTCCCGGGCACAGACCATGGTAATGGGGGCTCCGGCCGCAATTGCGGCGTGAAAAGCACCTTTCTTGAACTTCTGGAGGCCACGACCGCGGCTCCGGGTTCCTTCCGGAAAAACCCAGAGGCTTTTCCGGTCCCGCGCGATGGCACTGCTGGTGGCCTGCATCACGGCAACGGCTTTATGGGAGCGGCCACGATTGAGGATAACGTTGCCACCCAGCCAGAATACCTGGCCAAAGAACGGCACCCAGACCAGAGAGGATTTACCCACGGTGACGGTGCGCGGTGGCAGCAGATCGCCCACCACAAACAGATCATCGTTGTGCTGGTGATTGGCGATAACCACAGTCGGCCGGTCGGTCGGCATGTTGTCACCGCCTTCGAGTGGCCTTTCCATGCCGAGAATTGCCCTTCCGACCCGTGCTACCGTCTGCCCCAGCAAACGGTTGTTGTCCGGATTGAATGGCCGGGCTATGTACAGCACCAATGCAAACAGGCAGATCACCGGCACGCTCAGCCATGCCAGGAATTTTCTTATAGCACCCATGTAAAACAACTCTGCAACCAAATTATGGCGCACAAGTGTACGCCAACCTTATATTCCGGCAACAGTATCAATTTGTTCCCGACGGTCACCGGTTGCAGTCGCCCTGGCCTGCACTACGTATCTCAGCGGGCCGCCGGCATCGACACTGCTGAATGGATAGCAGGTCACCAGTAACAGGGTGTCGTCCGGTAACTGGCGGGTATCGATCCACTCCGACCGGCTATCCACCACACGGGTGTTTTCGACCCGATAACTGCGCCACTGGCCATGTCGGTCCTGGAGTCTGATTTCCTGGCCAGTCTCCAGGGCCTTCAGGCTGCGAAAATGGGTGTCCCGATGCCCCGCAATAACCACTGGTCCGGTTTGCTGTGGCCCGCCCGTCAGCCGACCAGGTCCGAACGCCAGACTCTCCCCATGAGTACCCGCCAGAACGATCATCGAGTCATTCTGCTGCGGCAAATCCAGGCGGGCCACCGGCCAGGTATCCGCCCAGGGCCAGGGCCGTGCCTGCGTTTGCCGGGCCTGGCTCTCGGCCCAGGCCAACTCCAACAGCTCCTGGGCAACCACAGCCTTGAACGGAATCCACAACCCGAATACCAACAAGGTAGCAGAGCTGGTGAGCAGTAACAGCAACAACCGGCTCACGGGAACACCCTCCTCTGAAGCAAAACAAGAGCGACAGAGAACATTAGCCCGACCAGCCCGAGGGCGATCAACAATGGCGCGGCAGTGGCCGTTTGCGGATAGCGGAGCATCCCCGAGGCACTTCCCGCCGGCGACTGGATTGCCGTATAGGTGCCGCGCCCCCAGCGGGCCGCTTCGCGCATGAAATATCGGTTGGGAGCCGCGCCAATGGCCACCGTGAACAGACGCTGGTCGCCGAGCTGCTCCCGGATCTGACGAAACAGCGCCGCAGAGGGCTCCCGGCTCGCCAACGGCCGCCAGCGCACCACAAAATCCCGGTTCATCAGGATCGAACCCTCAGCGGGACGCACCGTGACCGCCTGACCATCCCGACTGGTCGCCAGCTGGTGAGACGGACTGGAAACATCCTCCAGCGGAAGTCCGGCATCAATCAATAACTCAATCGACGCCCGGTGGCTGTCCCTTGCCACATCCCCGGGGTTGACGGTAAAGGGGCTGATCGCATCAGCGTCGGCCACCTGCTTCGTCGGCACCGCCCAGCCACTGTGCCACTGACCGGATGAAGACTGGAGGGGCGCTCCCGGCATATAACGGGGCGTCAGCGTGGTCGGAATACTCAGCTCAAATACCCCGGCCTGATAGCGCACCGGCTGCTGGTACTTCAACTCCACCGACACCGTCTCCCCGGGCGGAATATTCGCCACCCGGGCGGTAAACAGATTGGGACGCTGCTGCTCAACATTCGCCGCATGCTTGCCGGCCTGTTTTGCTTTCTCATATTTCTGCCGCGCCGTCTCCCTGGGCTGAATCTTGCCCTCAATGGTCCGTTCCCCCACCTTCATGGTCAGACCATAGACACTGGCCTTCTCGGGCAACGGAAACACGAAAACGCCTTCGCGCCACTGGTCGCTGGTATTCCGGAAACTGCGCAGTAGCCGAGTGTCGGCAATCAACCCGCTGACCTGTATATCAAATTCACTGTCCAGCACCAGTGCCGGTTCCTGCCACTGGCCCTGGCCGTCGAAGAAGTGCAATTGACCAACGTTGTCTGCTTCGTTTGCTTCGGCGTAAAGTGGGTGCACAAACAGCATCAGCAAGACAGCAAACCAGAGGCTTAGCCCCTCAAATATGCGCTTGAGCCGGACGCGCGAAACCCGAGTGCGTTTGAAGGCAGGTCCATGGGGCTTTCCAAAACCGTGCGGAGCCATGGATGGCGGAGCCGAGCGTACAGGGAAGTATTCACAGCGTGTTTTGGAAAGCCCCATGGACCTGCCGGGCGCCGGACTCCTTTCAACAACAGGGGAGTAAAGCTGTAAAAGAGAAAAAGAGAGCATCATGGCGGAATCCTTATGACTGCATGACTGTGCGGAACACCCCCATTTCAGCAATCCGGAAAGGAACTCCCGTGGCAGAAAACAACAAACCGCCCACGAAAAATGATGAATTATGGCAACAACCCCATCCACCCTTGTTCTCAAAGCCTGCCGTGGTTAAATAGACACTCACCGGCCAGGGGAAGCAGCCGACACTATGAAGAAACACCTTGTTCTGATCGAAGACGAACCGGCCATCCGCGACAACTACCGGGCGGCGTTCGAACGCCGGGGCTACCGGGTAACGGCCCATGGCGACCGCGCCTCCGCGTGGCAGGTGCTGCGCCAGTCTCTGCCGGACTTGGCCATCATCGATGTCGGCCTGGGCGACGAGCCGGAGGGCGGCTTTGCCCTTTGCCAGGACCTGCGCTCCCTGTCCCAGACCCTGCCCATCATCTTCCTCACCGCCCGGGACAGCGACATCGACTCGGTGCATGGCCTGCGCCTGGGCGCCGACGACTATGTCACCAAAGACATGAGCCTGGATCACCTGCTGGCGCGGGTCACCGCCTTGCTGCGCCGGGCCGATGCCTGGGCCGAAGCGCTACAGAAGCCGGACGAAGTGCTGCAACGGGGCCAGCTCACCCTGAACGTCGACCGCATGACCGTCGCCTGGAACGAAATCCCCATCGACCTGACCGTCACCGAATTCTGGATGCTGCACTCGCTGGTCCAGCACCCGGGCCATGTCCGTAGCCGCGAACAGCTGATGGAAGCCGCCAGCACCGTCCTCGACGACAACACCGTCACCTCCCACATCAAACGCATCCGCCGCAAGTTCCTGCAGCTGGACGACACCTTCGATGGCATCCAGACCGCCTACGGCATGGGCTACCGATGGAACGCCCGTGAGGTCTGAGCCTTGAACCTGAAGCGCCAGCTGTTTGTTGCCAGCCTGTTGATGCTGCTGATTCCCTGGGCGGGCCTGCAATTCGTTCTGGAGCTGGACGATGCGCTTCGCCAACAGGCCCGGCAACAACTCCGGGAACAGGCCGGGCGACTGGCCCAAACAGCAGGCGACCTGATGATCGGCCTGCCCCCGGTCGCTTCCGGCGAGCCCGCAATCTACGTGGAGCCACTGAGCGGCACCATCAATCTGGATGGCTATGGCGACGACTGGCCGGGCTACGACGACGAGAATCCCCTTCAAAACTGGCAGAACCGCAAGGCTTCGGAGCCAGGACAGCCGAGCCTGCACTGGCAGGCCGCCACCGACCAGCGAAACCTGTATCTGCTGATTCGGGTCAGTCAGCGCCAGCCGGTTTTCTTCAATCCCGGCAGTCCGGAACAGCCTCACGACCGCCTCAGGCTCTGGCTGAAGCCCGATACCCGGAGTCTCACGCCCGAGGCCTCCACGCTCTCCTGGCTGATCCGTACGCCAGCGCCGGGGCAGTTGTATGGCCTGATCGAATCCTCCGTGACTCCGGACTACCGGGTCTCCGGATTCTGGCAGGGTACCGGCGATGGCTGGCAGCTTGAACTGAAATTGCCCATGCCCGCAGGTCGCAGCCGGCTGGGCTTCGCCGCCCGCTGGGGCGAAGGCCCTGAGAGGTCGGTTTCGACCGGAACTGCTCCGCTGCCGGTACTGGTAAGCCGCAACCTCGCCCTGGAACAACAACTGGAATCGCAGCTGAATCACGGCCAGCGAGCAAGGCTGGTGGAGCCGGCTGGCTGGATCATCGCGAGGCAAACCGTCGCCAGCAGAGCTCCCGGGCCAGAATTCGATTCACTCAGCCCGCTGCAGGTGGTCGAGCAGATCAGCCTCAATGCCCTTCGGGCACTGGTCCGGTTCTATCAGCCGGAACCCGCCCCGATCACGACCGGGGCCAACCGCATAGACACCAGCAGCCTGCCGACCGAGGGCCTGGTTCGCCATGAAAATGACAGCATCTGGCTACTCACCACCCGGCCGGTATTCGGGGGCCGCACCCTGGTTCTGGAACAGTCTCTGGATCAACTGCTGACCCTGTCCGGCTCCACGCTTGGCTCAGTAATTGCCCGCAGCACCCTGATTATCGTCGCCCTGACACTGGTGTTGCTGGGCTACGCCAGCTGGCTTTCCTGGCGGATCACCCGGCTGCAGCGTGCTGTCAGCGCCAGTATCGATGACGACGGGCGAATTACCGGGACGGTTCCGGATTCCCGCGCCAGGGACGAACTTGGCCAACTGCAACGGCAGTTCAGCCTGATGGTAGACCGGCTCCATGGCTACAACCGCTATCTCGAAAGCTTTTCCCGGCGCCTGTCCCATGAGCTGAAGACACCGGTTGCCGTGGTTCGGTCCTCCCTGGAAAACCTTGGCCATTGTGATTCAGAGGATGAGCGCAGGCAGTATATTGAGCGGGCCGCCTCGGCCACCGAGCGCCTCCGACAGATACTCCATGGCATGAGCGAAGCAGCCCGACTGGAACAAAGCCTGGACCACGCCGACAAGGAACCGTTTGACCTGGCGGAGGTGGCTTCCGAGGCCACGGCTGCCTACCAGGCTCTGGATAACAGCCATCAGATCCGCTATGCAGGGCCAAAAGCCGACTGCCCGATCACCGGCTCGCCGGAGCTGATGGTGCAACTGCTCGACAAACTGGTGGACAACGCACGGGATTTCACACCGGAAGGCGGTCTTATCGAGGTGGGGCTGGAAACAAACCCCGATGGCCTGTGCCTGACGGTCTTCAACCAGGGATCGGAACTGCCGGAAGACACCTCAACCGATATCTTCAGCCCGTTTGTCTCGATACGGGACGGCCAGGAACAGGGCCATCTGGGGCAGGGCCTGCTGATCGTCAGTCTGATTGCCGACTACCATGGGGCCCGGGTAGAGGCCCGGAATCGCATCCAAGGTGGCATTGACGGCGTGAGCTTCCGCGTTATCATCCCTGCCATCCATTCTTGAAAACAGGACCTTCCCGCCGTGAGCGCACGCCTGGACTCCCTCGACATTCATCCGCTTCGGAACGATCTCTACAACGAGCTGCATTCACGGCCGTTTCAGGTGCTGCCGACACCGGCACGGGTCACCCAGATGGCGGTGCTGACCACCCCGGAGCAGCGGCAGCAGCAATTCCGGCATCTTCAGGAACTCCATCGACTGCTGGGGCAACCGGTGCCGGAGAAGGAAATAGGCTGTTTTGAGCACACCTTCGGTTCCCTCCGGGTCCGTCGGGAGATGCACATGGAGTTCGCCTCCTACACCTTTATCAACCTGGCAGCCGGCGATGAAACACCGTTTACCGAGACAGGAATTACCCCGCTACCCAAGGGCTGGCTGGAGCAATTGACCGGTACGGTGATCGCGGCCTTCCACCTGGAAATCCGGCCCGCCGCTGACGGTACCGAGGGCGATCTGGACTATGTGCGCAAGCACTTCGAAGGCATGCGCCTGGTCGGCAGCAGTCCCCAGGAGGGCGCCGCCCGGGTCTGGGGCACCTTTCGGCTGCACAGCGACGGCTTCGGCCGGTTCATGGTGATGAACCACCACATGTCGGACAGCCAGCTGGGCCGCCTGACCCAGCGACTGATGGAGATTGAAACCTACCGCCTGATGTCTTTGCTGGCACTGCCGGTTGCCCGGGAAATCACACCGTCCCTGAACGATATGGACGAAACGCTGGCGGTGATCACCCGTTCACTGGCGGAGAATGAAGAAGTGGATGAAGAAAAACTGCTGGCCCAGTTGACCAACATCGCAGCCCGCATCGAGGCCTTCCGGGCCCACTCCACGTTCCGTTTCTCCGCCACCCGGGCCTATCACCGGCTGGTGTTGACCCGCCTGGAAGAGCTGCGGGAGGACGAGCTTTCCGGCCACCTGACCCTGACCGAGTTCATGACCCGCCGGCTGACACCGGCGGTGAAAACCTGCGAAGCGGTGAGTGAGCGGCTGGAAGACCTGTCCCGCCGGATAGACCGCGCCTCGGACATGATGCGCACCCGTGTGGAACTGGCCATCCAGAGCCAGAACCAGCAACTGCTCAGCTCCATGGACCGGCGCTCCAAAATTCAGCTGATGATGCAGCACACCGTGGAAGGCTTCTCCGTGGTGGCCATCACCTATTACCTGATCGGCCTGCTCAAGTTCGGCCTGGATTCGGTGTACGAGGCCGGTGTTGCCTTCAACAAAACCCTCGTTCTTGGCATCGCCATTCCGGTGGTGATGGCCCTGGTATTCCTGGGGGTTCGGGTGGTTCACCACCACTTCATCAAGATGGCGAAGCAGCAGTAGCTACTTCAGCCTGCCCAGATCCCGGTCGCCGGCAAACTGCCGGTAGAACTGCTGGGCCGTGCGGCCGTTGCGCACGCCCTTGGCGGTGGCAAAGCGAATCGCCTCCCGGTGCAGGCTGTCGCGGTCGTTAACGTCCGGAAAAAGCGCATCCACCGCCTGCAGGTACACCTCCTGGGAGAAGGCGTAAAACGACAGTTGCAGGCCAAACCGGTCCGCCAGTGACACCTGCTCTTCGATGGCCTCTGCCGGATGCAGTTCACCGTCGCGCATCTCGCTCTTTAGGTTGTCGGACATGAACTCCGGCATCAGATGGCGACGGTTGGACGTGGCATAGACGCGCACATTCTCCGGCGGCAGTTCCAGGGAACCCTCGAGCACGCTTTTCAGGGCCTTGTAGCCGGACTCGCCAGCATCAAATGACAGGTCATCGCAGAAGATCACGAACCGGAACGGCAGATCACAGATGTCATCGACGATTTCAGGCAGGTTCACCAGATCGTCCTTGTCTACCTCAATCATCCGAAGCCCGCTGGCCTGGTAACGATTCAGCAACGCCTTGATCAGAGAGGACTTGCCCGTTCCCCGGGAGCCCCAGAGCAATGCGTTGTTGGAGGGTTCGCCAGCAAGAAAGCGTTCGGTATTGCGGGCCAGTGCCTGCTGCTGCCGGCCGATACCGGTCAGATCCTGCCACTGCACCGGGTCGAGCCGACGGATTGCCCGCAGGCCGGAGCGGTGACGACGCCAGACTGCCGCCGGTGTGGTTTGCCAGTTGATGGTTGCTGTTCCGGACATACACCTCTTTCCTATTCCGTCATGTGTCAGCCTGTGAAACACTGAACACACTTGATAACCGGTTGAAAAGGAGACTTTACCTCACATGGCCGTAAAATCCGTCGCTCTGGTGGCCCACGACAACAAGAAAAAAGAACTGGTGGACTGGGTTGCCGACAACCGCACCCGTTTCGCCCCACTCAAACTCTACGCCACCGGCACCACTGGCCGGCTGCTCCGGGATAATCTGGAGCGGGACGATATCCAGTGCCTGCTCAGCGGCCCTCTAGGAGGTGATCAGCAGATCGGCACCCTCTGGAACATTCCCGTGGCCTGCAATCGCGCGACAGCCGAATTCATCCTGACCTCGGCCTATATGACCGACGATCAGCACCAGCCGAAAAAACCGGATTTCTCCGATTATACCGGCCGACCAGTCAGCACCTGAGTAGTGATAAGATCTCAACAAAGACAACGATAAGGAGAAGGCCATGGCACGTATCTACGAGGACAACTCACTTTCTATCGGCAACACACCGCTGGTAAAGCTGAACCGCGTCAATGAAGGCGCCACCATCTGGGCCAAGATCGAAGGCCGAAACCCGGCCTATTCCGTCAAATGCCGGATCGGCTCGGCCATGATCTGGGATGCGGAAAAGCGTGGCACGCTGAAGCCCGGCATGACTATCGTGGAACCCACCAGCGGCAATACCGGCATCGCACTGGCCTTTGTGGCTGCGGCCCGGGGTTACAAACTGGTTCTGACCATGCCTGCGTCCATGAGCCTGGAGCGGCGCAAGGTACTGAAAGCCCTCGGAGCTGAGCTGGTACTCACAGAGCCCGCGAAAGGCATGCCGGGCGCGATCGCCAAGGCCGAAGAGATCTTTGCCTCCGATCCGGACAACCACTTCCTGCCGCAGCAGTTCCAGAACCCGGCCAACCCGCGCATTCACGAAGACACCACCGGTCCGGAGATCTGGAACGACACCGACGGTGAAGTCGACATCTTCGTGGCCGGCGTTGGCACCGGCGGAACACTGACCGGCGTAGCCCGATACATCAAGGGCACCCGCGGCAAGCAAATCACCACCGTTGCCGTGGAGCCCTCGGATTCACCCATCATCACCCAGGTAATGAACGGCGAAGAGCCCAAACCGGCCCCCCACAAGATTCAGGGTATTGGCGCCGGCTTTGTCCCCAAGAACCTGGACCTGGATCTGGTTGATCAGGTGGAGGCCGTCTCAAATGAAGAAGCCATGGACATGGCCCACCGACTGATGCAGGAGGAAGGCATTCTCTGCGGCATTTCCTGCGGAGCTGCCGTAGTTGCAGCAGTGCGGGTAAGCAGGCAACCGGAGCACCAGGGCAAGAACATCGTTGTGGTACTGCCGGACTCAGCGGAACGCTACCTCTCTTCCGCCCTGTTCGCTGATCGGTTTGGTGAGCTGGAAAACTTGCAGTAAGGGAAAAAGGCGCAGCCTCGGCTGCGCCCGCACTTGTCAGAACTGGTACTTCAGGCCGACACGTCCGGTATCGAAATCCGGTCCGCTGTTGGTCACCTGGCCGTTGAAATCGTCCTCATCAATGTCGACGTTGTAGCGGTTGTACTCAGCGAACGCTGTCAGTTGTGGCGTTACCCGGAAATCCACCCCGGCACCCACAAATGGCGACACCTCATCGTAAGTCTCACTTTCGTTGAAGGCGTCAACATCCAGGGCCGAGGCGAAGGCGCCAGCCTTACCGTAGATGCCAAAGCTGTCGGTCAGGGGCAAACGGCCAATGGCACTCAATCCGACACCTTTGAGTTTGCCTTCCACGTTATCCTCACCAAAGTTTCCAAAATCGATGTATTCCGCCTCCAGAGCAAAGACTGGATTGAACTGATAACCAAGAGCGGCTCCGAGCATGTCGTTCTCATCCTCGAACTCACCACCGTAAGCTTTATAGCCACCATAGCTGCCGCTGATGTAGGGACCTGCCTGGTCCCGTTCCGGGCTGCCCTGCGCCAAGGCTGCGGGAGCGGAAAAGATAGTTGCTGTAAACAACGACGCACAGGCTAAACGAATTCCGGAATTCATAAGGCGTTCCTCCTCGTGAGTTCAGATATCCTTCTCATTCCATGAGTAATCGAAAGCTGAGTTCGATTACCTTAACTCACCCTACTAGGGGTTGTGCCTTAAGTGGGTTACAACCGAACTAAGAAATGGTAATACCTGATTAACCAATACGGGAAAGGAATCAACGAGCTGTGTGGTGATCTTCCGGGGAGGGGGGGCTCTGTTGGGCAAATGACTCATCGCTATCTGCAGCGCTGTCCGTTTCTCCTGCGTCTGCCCGCTTCATCAGAATCATGCCACCTTGTAACAGCAGTGACTTGAGCCGGGGATCTCCCTGTTCCGCAATCCCTACAGCAAACGCCATCATGGCCGCTTCCAGGGGGTTCTCCCGGATCAGATCGCGAAGCACATCAACACCTGACCGCGATTTGCCGCCGGCCTTTTGACCCGACTTTCCCGGATAAACCGGACGCGTCAGACGCTGAAAAACAATCGCAAGCAGAAGTACACAGACACAACCCACCAGCGCCATGGCCCCGGCTTCGCCGAGCCAGGGTGACAGTGCGACGAGCGCTGCCTGAACCAGAAGATAAAACCCGGTAATAAGCAGGGCGGTGAGCAAGACCATTGCCAATACCAAACCGATAATGGCAGCGGCAGCCTTGCGCAACGCACCCTGTATCTGTGCAGAATCAAGCATGATCAGCGATCAAGCATCTTGCCTACCAGGATACCGGCCAGAAACATCACGATAATACTGAGGAAGGGTCGCTCCTCGATCCTGTGTTCAACATCGTGAAACGCTTTGTCCCCGGCATCCCTTGCACGGTTCAAGGCTTCGTCACCTTTCTGCCGGACCTGATCGAAGGCCTCACGGCTTTCACGGCGGATTTCATCCCGCAGACTGCTTATATTGCTTTTCTGGCTTTCCGAAACAGTCCGGGTCAGTTTGGACAGATCTTCACGAAGCGCCTGCAGATCCCGCCTAACCTGTTCGTAGTCGTCCTGGGAAGATTTGGCTTCCATATTGTGCCTCCTTAAACAAGAGATTCACTGCTAATTTGGCGTTTCCAAAAAGTAAAGCGCGCCCGCCAGCGATGATTCAAATCACCCATCTATTGGCAGACGCACTGAAAGCCTAGCACAGGAACTGGCGACTCGCCTGTTCCCCACACGCACCTTTCGCGGGGATCAACGCTGCCTTTCGGCAGGCCCCATGCAGTTGGCATAGAAGGTTGTGGTGGCCGGCCAATCCGAGAAAATGCCGATGACGCCCACATCCCGGGCCAGCACGTCGATCACCTTGAGCACATCACCGTCGTTGTTGATCGTATCGGTCACCGTTTGATAATACCAGCCGCCACCGTTGGCCAGAGGACCACTGCGTTCAACCGTCCAGGCAATCATATCCAGACCCGCGGTACGGGCGTTCTCGGCGTATTCGGACGGAACGATCTCACCGTAGCTGTCGAGTGTCAGCATCTTCCAGAGGGCCGGCGCCAGAATATTCACGCCCCGTGCCTTGAGGCTCTCCATGTACGCCAGTGAGGTGTTTTCTGGGGTGGGCGCTGACTGATCAAGGAAAACCGCCTGCCGGCCAAACCCGGGGGTCTCGTTTACCCAGAACAGCACATCCTCCAGATTGAACGACTGGGGCCACACATCCCCCGGCTTAACGCCCGCATCGAGGTAATCCTGGATCATCTGGCGGGCATAGTCCCGCTGGCTATAGTCACCCTCAAACGGCATATCGACTACGGGTGATTTCAGCTCAGGCGTAAACTTTACGCCCAGCGCCTTGAACAGCTCGATGCTTTCCTTATGGGTCATCAGCGTGCCGCGGCTGGCGTAGAGATCGGTGCGCCAGTCGGCCGTGCCAGTCAGATATTCCTCCGGCGTGGTTGCCATGGGATTGTAGGCATCCATCTTGCCCTTCAGTGACTTGAACTCGGCCAGGGTAATATCACTGGTGCGACACTCGGCCTGGGCCGGTGTGCCGGAGGCCGGATCGGCCGGAACGAATGGCTGGGTGCACTTGGCGTTCAGCTCCGGAACCGCAACGATGTTGGTGGTGGTGTGCAAGTCGTTCTGGGCATGCCGGCAAACCAGCTCGCGGTCCTTGGTGAACGCCACATCGCATTCAACAATGCCAGCGCCCATCTGGGCCGCAGCAACATACGACTCCATAGTGTGCTCGGGAAATTGCAGAGGGGCGCCACGGTGGCCGATGGAGAAATCCGAACGCTTGAGATGGCGGGTATTGCAGGCCTGAAGGCGCTCCTTCAGCGGACCTTCATCCATGTCCTCAACCAGCCAGAAGGGCCGTGGCCCCAGGTGGATGGGTTGCTTGCCGTTATCGCGCTTATGCCAGGATTGGGCAGGCATATCCTTCCAGTCACCCAGACCGGGCGAAACCCAGGATTCATGATGGGACTTATCCGGCGCGGCTTGCGCCACAGAAAGGGCGACTGTGCAGAGTGACAGGCCCAGGATCGTGCGTAACTTCATAACCAGCTCCTTGTGAAATGAATGATACTGCAGCATCAGTGTTCACAAGGAGGGTTACGCCAGCGTGACGTTTCGTTGACGGTCAGCTTGCGGCCGATGCCTCATATTCACGAATCATCGCGACCAGCTGGTCTTTCAGGTTCAACCGTTTTTTCTTGAGGGTTTCAAGATATTCATCAGACGTATTTTCCGCTCCCGTCTCGATGCGGTGAACTTCATGATCAATCTCATGGTATTCGTCAAACAGCTTGGCAAAATGCTGGCTGTTGGCTTTCAGAAGATGAATGGCTTCCTTGGATTCCGGCAGTTCATGAATCAGATCGTGTTTTTCCAGGGACATTCGCGCAGTCTCCATGACTGTGGGGGATGAGAGGTATTTGACTCACCCCAGTGTATTGCTCGCTGGCCCCGTCAGTCTTGATCCCCGTCAAGCGCCAGTAAGCTGCGCCTCCTATTACCACGCAGGTTCATCGTTCCGGATACGGAGAAAGCTGGCAAAGCGAGGCAGACCGGTTGCGGTATAGCCGTAATACTTGAACGTGATAACAGTCCCCGGATCGGGTGGTGACGCTCTCTCGGCATCGCTGAACCCCGAACCGATCCGGAATTGCCTGCCATTTTCGAGTTCCACCAGCAGAGACCCCATCAAACCCTCGTATTTGCCCTTACCCGGCAGGTGCTGAACAACCACCGCTTCCGCATCCTGGTACTGTTTCACCTTCAGCAGGTCGTTCGAGCGCCCGATTCGGTATCCACTGGCGCCCAGCCGCAGCATCAATCCCTCTCCTCCAATATCTACAACTTCGTCCAGACGCCGCATCAAATTCTCATGGGTACTCGCTCGTTGCTGATCGACAAGCGCCATGTACGGTGATCCAACCTTCTCGATTAATACCCGTAGCCGGGCCAGTCGTTGATCGAAGGTTGCCTCCTGATCCGGAAGATCGAACACCATGAACCGAACCCGCCGCCAATCATCCTCATCCGGCACCACCTGTCTCACCACCCCTGATAATTCCGCAAAACGACCGCGCCCCATCCAGAGCTCGCCGTCCAGAGGGTGCGCCGGAAACTTCCTGGAGAACCAGTCGGGCGCCCGATACTCATGACCGCCACGGGAAAGGAATTTCTCGCCGGTCCAGTAAGCGCGTACCCCGTCAAGCTTTTCACTGACCCAGTAGCCCTCCAGCGACATGCCCTTCTGGTAAACATTGGCAAGGGTCAGTGCGGGCGGTTCCGCGACCGCCACCGGGGAAAACAGAAAGGAAACCAGCACCGGCAACACGGCGCTGAACAATCGAAAAGTCATGGCAATTCCTTTGCTCTCAGTTGCTTTGTTCCGCACAGGCCAGCGATTCCGTTCCGGCCATCATCATCGACAGTACGTTATTCGTTTCCGCAGGTGCGCTTCACCTTCTGCCGGAAATCCGCACGAATTCGGGCATTCTCCGCCTCATTCACGAAAACCCGCTCGCCCTGATCATTGAGGTTGTAGAAGGTTGAAACGCTGGCCAGAAACTTCAGGCGCGCCTGAAGCTTTCGGCAAACCTCGGCTCGCTTCGCGGCCTTCTCCTCTGCCTGGGCATCAGCGGCTTGTCGGGCTTTACGTTCCTCTTGCTGTTGCTCCAGAAACTCGGTCATTTTCTGGTGCCGCTCCCGGGCAACTGCATCCTCGCTGTCCGGAGCGGCCTTTACCGTGATTTCACTTGATGCCGCCTGAGCCGGTGGACGGTCGCCGAAATGGGTCTGGCCGTTGGCATCGACCCATTTGTAGACACCCGCGCTTGCGAAGAGAGGGAGCAGGCTCAGGCTGAGCAGCAGGGCCCTTATCAAGGATTCCCTTCTCGGGCTACCAAGAGAAGTGCGCCAGCGCCGTTCGATTTTTCCGTTTGAAATCCTCATAGTCTTCTTCATCCATATTGCGCCAGTACTGTGGATCGCGGCCTTTTTTCCGGTCGTACTCGGCGGTGGTGGGGTCGAGGTGGCGCCAGGCTTCGAACAGGGGAATATCCGGCAGGGGTTTGGTCACATCCATGTACTGACGAACCAGGTCCCAGTAAGCCAGCACATCTTCCCGGTTGGTGGTCGCGGTCAGCAGCTGGTTCATGGGCAGGGCCCATTCCCGGGTCTTGTACACCAGCACCAGCCGGTACCAGATATTGCCCTGGTGGTCCGGCAGGCTGAGCAGGTATCCGTCCCATTCATGAAACGGGGCCTGGCCGCGGACTTCACCGGACTGGCCTTCCTTCTCCGGATCCTTGAACAGGGTCACCATGCCGGTGCGGCGATTGAGTTCCCACAGGGGGCCTTTGGGCTCCTGGTAAACCACCTTGGGGTATTTCTTCTCGAGGAAACCGCCGATGCCCCAGCACAGGAGCATGGGGAGGAAGAAATAGGCAAGGAAGGGGAAAATGCCGTCCCAGAAGAACTCATGGAAAGTCACGTGATCATGCTCCTGAGTCCAAAGGAACGCCATCGCCAGTCCCCAAACCGGCAGTAACCAGGTGAACAGAATGCGCCCTCCGTGCTGCATCCAAAGCAAGGCCCAACTGACCCTGGGTAAGGTGGCGTAACGTATGCTGTCTCCATTAATCCAGCCCACCGGGTTGAACGGCTCGCCTCCGGCCTCCGCCTCGGCTTTGAAGCGCCGGAGATTATCTTCGTCCTCACGCACTTCTCTGGTTCCCCAGGTGTCCAGGAAGTTCGGGGGGTATAGGCCAGAAAGCTTTCCCTTGGACAAAGGCGGGCCCATGGTCCAGCTTTTGCGGAACAACGCGCTCTGCTGAGGGCTATCGGCAGGTTCCGGGGCCTTGCGGTTGCTACGGTAGGCTGTAGAGGCGTAGCCGGCGTTCTCCAGAGTGGCCGTCATGTGGTTTCCCCTGCTTTATGAGTCTGTTCATCGGCTCAGAACAGTTGGCTGTTTTACATCCTTGGGTCAGCCCCCGGTGCATTTGGTTGGCTGAAATAGTTTGAGGCCTACGCCATCGCCGCCTCGTTCAGATTCGGCACGCTGAACTGCATCTGGTCTTTCAGCGTGTCCCATGGGAAATTCCGGATTTTTTCCATATGGGCGGGGTAGCCCTCTTTCTCCCACCATTCCAGGTCCAACGTGGCCCAGTAGTCCGCAGGGCGTTGGCGTTTGCCCGCCGCGTCATACTCGGCAGTGGTGGGGTCCAGGTGTCGGTAGGGTTCAAGCGCAGGAATGTCCGGCAGGGGCTGGGAGACATCCATGTAGCGCTGAAGTTCATCCCAGTGGGCGTAGAGTTCCACTTTCTGCGTGCTGTGTACCTCGGCAACCGCCGTCTGCCAGCCGCTGTAGCGGTGGCGAAGCTGTAGCTTGTAGCTGACCGGGCCTTTGGGTTGAACATGGTAGGAAATATAAGGGTCGAACTCGATAAACGGCGCCTCGAAGGTTTCCTCCCGCCAGGTGCGGAATTTGACCATGCCGGTGGGGCGGAAGAAGCCACAGCCCAGGTCTTTGACGATGAAGTCGGGGTTGCGCTCGAGGAACCAGGTGAAGGGGTAGCGGAAGAAGAGGTGGAGGCATACGACAACAAGAATCGGAAAAGTGCCGTGAACCAACCCGCTGACAATATCAGTTTTGAACACAACAATTAGAAATGTAGCGAACGCACAGAAAAGCCAAAACTTAAATAAAAACATGTCGGCGAAGCCACCCGCAAACATCAATAAGAGCTGCCAACGAGTTTTTATAAAATCAGCCGGTTGTTTTTTATGAGTCCATTTAGGCCCAGCCAAATTCCTTCTGCCAAGTCCAGATATACGCTTTTGATAGGTTTCAACTGAGCTCGGCCTGACATGGATATTCAAACCCGCATAATTCGCCCAAACTAAGCGTTCAATAAGGTCACCAGCTTCCAAGGCCTTTGCAAATCCTCCCGGATTTTCCAGACATCTTTGCTTTGGAATGGAGTCAGACCGAAAAGCTGTTTCGGCGTACCCACTCATGGCCTCTGATTGGTTATCCCTGCCACTCAACGTCCAGATCCTCCATCGTATGAGTCACTTCCTGACTCTGGTATTCCTTTGCACCCCGTTTCCAGACGTCAACCGTAAAGGTCAGCGAAAGGCTTTTCACACGGTAACGGGTTTCCACACGCTCATAATCCGATTGCGGCACAAAATCTGATAACTGCGACTTACCGATCATGAAGTTAATCGACTGACGCTGCTCGTCAAAGTCGTTCTGAATGCCCTGACGGATGGTGCCCGATTTTCTGGCAATCGTTCCAGTACGCCAGCCTCCGGCCGGGTTTGGACCCAGTAAGCGGTAATGTTCCTGTTCGTACGATAGCACCAGTTCTATGTCGGCGGGCTTGCCAGTAATAGCCAGGGCCGGGCTGGCGAATGACAGAACGGCCTCGGCTTCGTTTTGCCAGGCCGTCAACTTTCGTGCCTGAAGCCATTCAGCCACACGGTTATCCGGAATCCGCTGGAGCGATACCGGCGTCATGGCTTTCACCAGAGCAATGTAGGCGTTGGATTCCGAGGCCAGCTCATCGGTCTGCTCATCAGGATCGCCAGAAAATGGTCCCGCGCGCAGCCACTTGCTGACGGCATCGTCCATCATTCGGTAGAAGGCAATCTCACCCACAACATAAATCGCGAAACCCAATGCTGTGACGTAACCCGATGCCACAGTTCCCGTCCAACGGGCTGCGGCTGGCACCAGGCGCCCAATGGCCGCCTGTAACGCCTGAACCGCTGTGCGCTCAACCGCCCGACGACCGACTGGGGTTAATAATCTGGCAGCGATGATGTCGGCACTGACCATGGTTGCAGCGCCGCCGGCTTTAATTAACTGGGCAGAGCCCGCTCCCCATCGACCGTTGGCAAACGAACTTACGGAATCGCTTACCATCAAAGCCGTCGTAAACATGCCGGCTAGCCAACCAGCCGCCTGCAACTGATTCCTAACGACGGCCCGAGCGAATTGATCCTGGGTGTTGAAGCTCGCCGCCAATCGAGCGAACCATTTTGCTTCTTTTCTCCACTTTACAATTTGAGGTTCCAGCCAACTGGGTTGTTGAGGCAACAATGTCGCAAATTGCGCTGAGCTCACACCCAGATCCGCAAAAGCACTCAACACGCCCAATATGGCTCTGCCACTTGTCGACTCTGGGCTCAAGTCCTGAACCGTATTCCTAAAATTCCAAACATCAAAAACCACCAACACACTCGGCAACCCGCCCGGATGCGCCGTCACCTGATGCATAAACCGCTTTACCGGCTGGTGCTTTACCACGCCATCGAACGCATCGTAATCACTCACCCTCAATGCCGCACCCACGGCAGCCCCTGAGGTCAGCGTATTGCCCTGTTCGTCCAGCACTTCCAGAACAATATAGGTACGCCCTTCATCGGCGCCTTCCATCTGCAAGGTGGTTCTGCCGGGGATAGCAGCTTCGGCAAATCCTTCAAAGGCGCTCTTGATTCGAGTGATGTCAGCCTCGAACGCCGCACCCCGCAGAGTCAGTTCAGTTTGAACCTGAGTGAGCCACCACTGGGAAATTTCACCGGCGACACTGGAGAAAGCCGAAGCCCCACGACCAACGAATCCCGCTATCGCCTGGCCATCTGGCCCCCTGGTTTGCTCCTGGTGATCCGCCATGCTGCGCAGGACATTGGGTTCCAGCACTCGCATATCCTGGCTGCGGTCTTCCAGTGCTTCGACCAGGGATTTCAGATTGAGCAGGGTTGCATCACCCACCTGGTACTCTCCCGAGCTGTCCTGAAATGGCAACAGCATGGCACCCAGAGGATGTTCGCCTGTAGCAATCTTCAAGGCTATTTTGGCTGCCTCATCATTACCGTTAGCGTCAGATTCCTGCGGCAGTACCAGTGGGTCGGCACGGTGCGCTGGCAATGACAGCACCTGCAGCAACGGCCCGGTCTGGACATACCCCGCTGCCGCATTGCCCGATTCCAGCGCAAACAGATCCCGCAGCGTGGCTGTCAGGTTTTGTGGACGCTCATCGTTCAGCAAGCGCACGAGTGCCGCTTGAGTTTCTGTGAGAAAGTCCCGTAGAGCCGCTCTTTCGACGTCATAGAGTGTGCGCTGGAGTCGACCGTCTTCACTGTCGTCGATTCGGTTATCAAACCAGCCCCCGTCAATATAAAGAGGGTTCGCAGACCCATCGGGGAGGGTTTCGCGTCGGAAGTTATTGTGGAACAACTCAGCAGTGACACCAAACGGGCGTTTCTTTACGTTGTCCACCAGCGCTAGCATGAGCGCCAGTGCAGCGTTCATTTGCTGGGTCAGGTGGCGCGCGGACTGCAGTGAATCTCTGAGGTGTAATGTGACCAGCTGCCGGCCCCGAAGCGCGCTGAAGACATCGGTGCCAGCCTGGATTGTCGGCAATGACTCGTCTTGCAGATGAAGTTGGCGCCAGCGCGGATAAAGCGACGGCGTTTCAACGAAGTAGTCAGCATCAACCACATGCTCATCCGCTTCGATGGCATCACGCTGCGCAATAAGCGCGTCTTGCGCCTGCTGCGACTTTGCGCCATCGACGTCGTGTAACCATTGCCCCGGGAAGGTAAAATCGCTTTCTATCGCGCTGTCACGGGCTCGCATGGCCGGCATTTCGTCAAGACGTTTCCAGTCGCCATCCAGGCTCGGCTGTCCCTCAAGGAAGGCCCGGATCGCTCTGGCGGAGCGGCATCGGTTTGTTATCAAGGAGTTATCTTGCTCAAGCGCGCCGATGTACTCCCACGACCACTGCGTCTCGCTGAACGCGAGGTAAACCTCGCTGTAGACATCGGTACCATTCAGGCGAGCAGGTACGTGGATAACGTCCAGCTCCGGGCCAGCCGCCTTGCGATCATTGGCCGCTTCACCGGAGGCTGTGCGGGCTTGTTCAACAGGGGTATCTCGCAAAATAGGGGCCGCATCCTCACTCGTCACAACCGACAGCTCCCGCCAGAGGCGTCCCCTGAAAAACACGTAGATCCAGCCGGTTCGCAGCGGTGCGCCGATGGCTTCCTCATAGCCGCTCATGGGGCGCGGATGCGTCAGTTCTCCTGCATCGCAGAAAAGCGTCGGATGAACCGACACCATGAGGCTATCCTGATACTGTCGCTGAGGGGCTTTAAGGGCGTATGGACCAATGGACTCTTGGTGGATAACAGGGACGTTTATTGTCTCGTCGCCCATTAGCTGCAGGATCAGCGAGCGTTTTTTTGGTTGCTCAACATGGCCCGCGAGAATTGGTCCCTTACGACCATTGTGTTTCTCGCAGATCTCAATGGGCGTAACAACTTCATTGCCGTCGTCTGCGATTTCGCTCAGAACGTATTCATGACCGGCAAGTGATTGCTGTCCCGTCAGTTCCAGCCAGAACGTCTCTGAAGGGGCGCAGGAAGGTGCTTTAACCGCTGACATGCTATGAAATCCTTTTCATGATAATTCGCGAAACGCTTTCCATTGCGTCTCAAGCTCCACTGATTGACTGTCACTGGCCAACCCCGAATGCCACTGATGGACGATGAAGCGAGTTAGCGTCGTGGCATCTGCCTGCCCATCCCTGGCTAAATGAGGCAAACAGGCAGGCCAGCCAGCTACCCAACTCAGCAAGCGCTCAAAGTCACGACCTTTATGAGCTTTAATCTGTTGAGCCGCGCCTGTTGACTTGAATCCCGACCACTGCACGTGATTCAAGAGATCTACAGACCAAATCCATACGCTATCGACAGCAGCTAATTCTGCCATTTGATCGGGTTGACAGGCTGATAACACCTGAAGAAATCGGGTGTCATAAGTTCTGAGCAGACATGGGCCTGACGTTTCCAGGTCAACCGACAGCATGCCGCGCAAACCAGCAACGGCTTTATCAACGTCACTTTCGGTAAACAGAAACAACAATCCCTTCTCAGCCCATTGTGTCAGGGCATGCTGACAGAAAGGACTGTCAGCCACCGTCTCAATGATGATTGGCCCTGCATCTGCGAAGGTTTCTAGTGGACTGTTCTCAAACAACCAGCACCAGCTCGGTTCGTTGCATTTAGCATACAATGCATTGGCGATTTCATTTTCGTCAAACTGGGCCGCATCAATAATCAAAAGGCAACGCTGGCTCGGCTGAAGCTGCCAATCACGAATTGCTTCCTGAAATGTCTCCGGACATTCACGGCTAGGCAACACAGGGGCAATGGTCGACATCGCAGCTTCCATCCTGTTTTTTCTGGCAGGTTTTTGTTGCTGGTGAGCGCTCTGCAGCCGCTGTCAGGATCGTGTTGCGATCCACTCGTTCGGCCACTGGCCGCTGCCCCACCTCCGCCACTTCCGCCGGCGCTACAACCCCACCAGCCGCCGTCACCAACCCCGGCATCTCCGGCACCTGAACCTGCTGCCCACTCCCCTTACCCGGCGAACTTCCGGCATTCAGTTTGATGGCAGCGCCACCCATGGCCACACCACTGGGATCAATCTTCACGAAGCTGCCACCAGCCTTGAGGGTGATTTCCGCACCCGCTTCAATAACGGCTTTCTGGCCGGCCTTGATGTGCAGTTCGGAGCCAGAGTCGGTTAGCCAGGCGGTTCCGGCTTTCAGGTGCAGCGTACCAGTGACGCTGAAACTTCGGTCCTTGCCGGTTTTTTCTCGTTTCTCACCATCCACCGTGGCGTGTTCACTGCCTTTGATGTGGTCCTTGCGGTCGTTGCCCACGGTCCGGTGGCAATCATTCCTGATGACTTCGGTACGGTTGTTTTCGGTGAGCAGAGCCAGGTCTTTCTGGGCATGAACATAAATCTGTTCTTCGCCAGCTTCGTCTTCAAACCGCAGCTCGTTACTACCCTCGCCCTTGTGGGTTTTGGTCTTCAGGGTGGTGCGGGTTTTGTGTTCCGGCAGCGCGTACGGCGGCGTGTTGGTGGCGTGCCAGGTCCGGCCGGTGATGATGGGCTGATCAGGGTCGCCGTCCAGGAAGGAGACAATCACTTCATGGCCGATCCTCGGCAGTGCGGTGAAACCATACTGGCCGCCGGCCCAACCCTGGCTGACCCGGAGCCAGGCACTGCTGTGTTCGTCATTGGCCGCATAGCGATCCCAGGGAAATCGTACTTTCACCCGGCCGTATTGGTCACAATGGATTTCTTCGCCTTCCGGGCCGGTAACCACTGCCATCTGGGGCCCATCCATCAGCGGTTTGTGTTCACACAGCGGCCGCCAGCTCCGGTCTGCAGGGATGGCGTTAAAGTGGTTGCCGTAACGCGTCGGTTCGCTGCCACCCTCTTCTTCCAGGGCCTGGGGTTGTGAGCCGGTGTGGGTGATCGCCGTGAGCAGCCACTCGCGGTTCATGGCGTCGTTGTCGTGGTCGGTCAGGGGCACCCTGGCACCAGGTGCAAAATCCGGGCGATTGCTTTCACCAAGGGCGATGCTGGCGTCGCTGCGCAGGGCAGCAAGCCTGGCTTCAGTAAAAGGCCGACCACTGGCGTCCTGTTTGAATCGACCGGGGTAGTCGTAGTGCTGGTAATCCTCCCGGTGGACGAGCTGATCGCCGGACTGCTCATGCATCAGGGCGTAGGCCGGGTTTTTGAAGGTGTAATCCTTCATGGCGACCGAAGCGGGACGCACCCGCTCCCGGTACGCGAACCGGAACACACAGGGCGTTCGGGTACTGCCCCCTGCTTTGCCGTTGTATGGAACGGCCTCAAGCCGTGGCGAATCGCGATGGTGATCGGCAAAAATCAGGGCAGGAGCTTCCTGACCATCGAGGCTGCCGTGCTGGTAGCGGTAGTGCCAGCCTTCCTCGGCAGCCAGACGTTCGACAAAAGCGAGGTCGCTTTCCCGATGCTGGACGCAGTATTCCCGCTCCTCGGGGCCACGTTTAAGGTCGAAGACGGTATCGACGCCCCCCCGCTCCTCCAGCAGGGTACGCACAATCTCATCCGTGCCCAGGTTCTGAAAAATACGGCTGTTGTGCATCAGCGCCAGGCGCCAGAGCGGCGGCCGGAAAACCAGTTCGTAGCGGGTACGCCGATGGCCGGAATCGCCTCGAACGAATTCTCTGACCACGCCGGTAAAGCGACGCAGCGGTACCCCGTCCTGCCAGATCACGAGATCCACCGGTTGCTCCAGCACGTTCGAGGCGCCAACAGACGGATCGGTACTGGCCAGGTCAAGCCGTCCCTGGAACAGCTCGGACAGCCGCTCTGTCAGCGCAAAGCCAACAACGGAAAAGTGATCAGAGGGGAACTCGCCAATGGTGGCGGTGAATTGCAGTCCGCTTGCCTGGGGCATGTCTTCGGTCCCTGAAGAAAAAAGAAAATCCGGGCTTTCGCACCATCCTGTGCGAAGGCTCAGCCCTGATGAAAACGTCCTGCTCTCATCAGGGCGGCCCTGGTGTACTGAAAGAGTTTAATACAAGCTGCGGGGTATGCGGTACCCCGCCAGTAGTTGTTGTGTGAACGGGTTGGTATTGCTGGCCGCGTGGAGACGATAACTCATCTCCCCGTCGTCAACCCGGAACCGGACATCCACCGCGCTGCTGCTCACGCCGGTAATGTCGGCTTTATCGAGCAGTCGGAACAGGGCCCAGGGGCCGCTTTCCGAGAGGCTGCGGGGTGAGCGGTTCACCTGGACCGGCACCAGGGTAATACGGCTTTCAACAGAGTCCCGCAGGGTATTGGGCCAGACCAGCGGAATGCTCTGGCGCGGGTCGTGGCTGAACTCGACCAGTTGGCCATCCACATTCACCACGCTGCGACGCTTGTTGGCTGAGAGATTGAGCGGTTCCAGCGCGAACTCCACATCCAGGGAACCACCCCGGGTAAAGTAGGCCCTGCGGATTCGATCGGCATTTTCCAGTGACGTCAGTACCGCACCGCGCACCAATCCGGCACGTCGGGCATCGCCCACCTGTTCCGGGTGATCCTCGAGGAACAGTTTCAGGTTGTCCTGATAGAAGGCCTCCAATACGCCGCCCGGGGCAAAGAACCGTTCAAAGTCCTGCAGTGCAACATCCCGCCCGGAGTCCGGATTGAACGGGTAATGGCGGGCCAGATTCTGCTGGAAGGGCTGATACACCTCGCGATACCACTGACGCTCGAGCTGTGCCACCGCCTGGTCCAGGAGCACTCGCCAGCTTTCCGTGGCCAACCGGGTCAGAAGCCGGTTCAGGGGCTCCGGCTGGTTATCGGCCATGCGCTGCAGGGTGAAGATCGGGTCGGCGCCCTGCAGGCCCATGCGGGCCCGGGCAGCGGCCAGCGCAGCCTTGCCCTTGTCTGGCGCTTCCTGGATGTTGCGCATGTACTTGTGAAGTTCCCCGACCACCAGCATGATCTGTTCGAGCCCCGTTGGCTGATCGCCATTTTTGCGAGTCAACTGGTTAAGCTCTGCAAACTGCCGTTCAATATCCTGCAGCATGCGGAAGTGGGGCGACTGCTCCAGAAGCTCCCGGGCTGCGGCATTCTCCCCTTCTGCCGAAGGCACAAGGCGCGTGTTATGGCGAACCTGCCGGAGCAGGTTTGCCAGGGGCTCGTGGCCGCTGGTCAGGCTCTCCAGAATGCGCACGCCGTGGTTCAGGTCCTCAAACCGCTGAATATCGATGCGGCTCAAGGCTGTGCGCCAGGCCTCGGCATAGTGCTCGGCATAGAGGGTCTGCAAACTGGCCAGCAGTCTGGCTTCATCCGCCTTGCTGAAATTGACGTTATCCCGGCGGCCCAGTACCCAGGCGTCCACCAGGGCCAGCTCCGTTACCGAGCCGGACTTGCGCAGGAACCACTTTTCCAATCCCTCCCGGGTCAGCATCGCTGGGATGGTCAATGGATCTTCCTCTACCGCTGCCCCCGAGTCCGACGGCTCGCCATAGCCATCCACCCGGGTGAACACCGTGCTGAATGCCGGCCCGGATGCCCGGGCCAGTTCCAAGGGTGCCCGGAATTCCTGTTCTGCTTCACTTTCCAGATCCCGGTAGACCCTCTCTGGCGTGGCAATCCGACCAAGCTCGTGCTGTGCCCACTGGACACTGCTACGGAAGGGCGCCAGGGTCATATCGGCAACTGCATCGCCCTGGCGGGTAAGCTGTGCCAGATCGGTATGCGCCATGGCATAGTCCAGATGACCCAGTAGCCGCTGCTGCAGGTCACTCTGGCCGGGGAACGCTCGCTGCCAGTAGTTCTGCATGTAGCGGGTCACAATATCGTCCCGACGACCACTGGCGTCATACAACATACGCAGCACCCGCAAGTGCTCCAGGCGCTCAGTGCTATTGTCCGGCGCCCGGCCCATCTCGGCCATCACACCGAACATCAGCGCCGGCAGATACTGGTATGCCAGCATATCCAGGTAGGATTCCTCCACTTCCGGCCCCACCTCGTGGCCACGGTACAGTCCCATATCGCGGAGCAACGGCCAGTTCCGGCGATGATCGCCGAAGGCCAGCGTCGCCTCGCGAAGTTCATCCAGCGGGCCGAGCAGGTTCCGACCGGTGTTGTCGGGCTCAAAACCCACCGGCTGCCAGTTATCGATGAACCCCTGAACCCGGGTTTCCACGGCGGTCGCGGCCTCTGCATTCTTGATAAAGAAATGCTGCCAGCCGGCGGTCATGCCCGCACCGGCACAAATAGCCACCACGGCGGCCACGGCCAGCCGGCGTTGCCGGGACTGAATCACCCGTCGGTTATCACCGGCCAGGCCGGCCTCCGGATAGATGATCTCGGGGAACAGTGTCCGGGTGAACAGGGTGGCGGACTGCCCTGCCCGTTGAGCAGGCTGAATGGGCCCGGCAATCTGGTAGTTGGCGGCAGCCGCTGAGACAAAGGCATCTTCCGGCACGCCCTCCTGCAACACCGAGGTGAAGTAGGTGCCGCGAACCATCGCCGGTGTCGAGAACAGATCCGCGGACAGCAGGTCGGTCAGGAAATGCTCCAGAACGGGCTTCAGGCCGGCAAGCTGGCGGGTAAAGGAGTAGGCCGCTGCCCGTTCCTCCGCGTCCCGGGTATTGGCCAGAACGTCCGGCAAGCGATCGGTAAGCCGCTCAACCATGGCGGTGTATCGGTCGGCGAACTGGTTCAGCCAATCGTCGTTATCCATCTGGCCTTCGAGGCTGAAGGTAAAGCCCAGGGCCTGCTCCTTGTCCTGCTTGCTCTGGGTGCGCACCAGCGGGCCAAAACCGTAAAGCAGGTCCATCTTGGTGAAGGTGACATAAACGGGCAGGCGGGAGCCGATCTGCTCCATCAGTTCCCGCAGGCGCGTGCGCAACAGGATGGCCCGGTCCCGCCTCTGGCCGGGGTCTGCCACGCTGAGACTGGCCAGATCAATGGCCAGCACCACACCATTCAAGGGGCGTTGCGGGCGATTTCGCTCAAGCCAGGCAATGAAATGATTCCACAGACGCTGTTGGATCTCCGCGCCGGCGCCCTCACCATGACTCTGGCTCAGCAGTTCACCATCCGGATCGATAAGCACACCCTCATCGCCGATCCACCAGTCAAAACCGAAGGCATTGCGATCCACCCGATTGTTACGGGTTACGTTGGTGAGCGTGTAGGTCTGCCCGGAGCGTTGAATCAGGCTGGTCTTGCCAGCATCCTCAAGGCCCATCACCAGATACCAGGGCAGCCGGTAAATGCCTTTGCGGCCGGGGAGGTTGCTTTTCAAGGCCGCCAGCTGGCGATCCAGCAGGCGCTGTTGCTTGCGCTCCATGGGCAGAATCGGATCTTCCTGTTCCTTCTGTGCTTCGGCCTGCCTGACGTTCACCTTGCGCAGGCGGCGCGCCAGCATCATGCCCCACACCATGGCGACCACAAGGACAACGCCCAGGGTTACCAGGGCCCGCATCTGCCAGGCCGCCAATGGAAACTCACCATTGAGCTCCCAGCGTGGCCCCAGCCACCAGGTGGCCACCAGCAAGGCAATAACGCCCAGTACCAGGGTGACCGGGGCTGCGTTTTTGAGGTATGGCAGAAGCCAGCGACCGATGAGTAAAGCTTTTCTCCACATGGTATCCATTCCTGCTGTGATTCCTTGGTGTGTTCCGGGGATCAGCCCAGCTTTTCAAGCAGCCTGATCAGGGCGGGCTCCCAGTCCTCGAGAGCCAAGCCACGAACCTGCGTTTGCAGATCCTGGATCTGCTGCGTGGCCAGTGATTTCAGGCCCGCGTCTTTCATTAATCGGGCGCTGGCAAGACGCCAGTAAAAGCGGTCCCTCGGCTCCCTTGCTTCCGCCAGTCCGTCTTCCAGAAGTTGCATCCCGGCAGCCAGCCCCTTTTGTGAAACCAGATCTCGGGCCTTGTCATAAGCCTGCTCCCAGGCGTTGGCACTGCCGGAAGAACCACCGGTCGCCGGCGCGGACCAGAGCCACTCTTCCGCCTCCCGGGAGAGGAACGGAGTGCCATCGTTGAAGGTGAGCTCCGGCAACAGGGCAAGGCGCTCAACAAACGCCTTTGCAGACACACGGATGGCTTCAGCACAGGCATGATGGCCCAGGGCCGCTGCTACCCGGGCACTTAACCAATGGCCGTCCAGCCAGAACGGACTGACCGACAGGCTCTGCTCGATTTTCTGCCACAACGCCAGGTCTGCGGATTTTTCCAGGGCTTCCCGATAGTCAGCCACTCGATCGGCACTGACGGCGGCAAGATCGGTGCGCTTTCCGTCCCGCGTCGGCGGTACCGTGGTGATGTTCTGCCAGATAGCGTAACGGCGAATCTGGTACCCCAGAGGCTGGTCCGGCCCGGTTTCGGTGAGCATGTCCGCGACTTTCAGAAGGCTCTGCCGGGTTGCCCGCTCATCGCCCGGGTCCAGGGTGAGTGCCCCCAGGGAAGGCTTCGCGGGTGCGGGTTTCTGCTCTGGCGTTTCAGCATTCGAGGCCTGGCTGACCTGCTGCCCTGCCGAGGGACGGGGTTCGGGGGCTGCCGTGGCATCATTGACCATGGGCAGCTTTCCAACCGCCCGTTTGAGATCCTGCAGTGACTCCTCCGGCAATTCCCGACCGGCGGCCTGCTCCATCAATCTGGCCAGAAGTTCAAGGCAGAATGCCCGACCGTCGCCAACACTGCCATCGAACGCCAGGGCGTCGACGCCTTTGCTGGCACGCTGGAGCATCTGGGTGAACATCATCTTGCGGGCCCGCTTGCCCGTCTCTCCAGGGTAGGGCCAGGCCTGCTCCCACCATTCGTCCAGCACCCGATGCAGCAGGTACAGAGACAGGACGAACCGTTCACCGTCACCGCCGCGTTGCAGGGCGATCAGCAGAAAGCCCAGGACTTTCAGGTCTTTGCTGCGGTCCGAGAGAATCTTCAGGGCATCGCTTTCAACCTTGCCCCAGTCGATGTCGGTATGGGCCAGAGAGCCCACCTTCATGATCTCGTTCTCCAGGAACTCCAGCGTTGCATCGTCTCCGAGTGCCTCGCCGACACCGGAATCGCCGGGCAATGGTGAGACAACCTGTTCAACGTAGGGATGTTGCTCAATGATCTGCATGTTGCTGTCCTGAATCGCTGTGTTCAGCCGGCATTTACCAGCCACAGGTCTCGCGTAGCGGTTCGATTGCCCGGCGGTATCCCGAGAGATCAAACAGCAGGCCATTGATGCGGCTGTTGGGCGAGTCAATGCGCGCCTCTGTGCCGTCGATCATGGCTTTGACGGCCCGAATGGCTGGCAGCCCCCGGCCGCCGCTGAGCACGAAACCGTTGTCCCGCACCCGCCAGACGGTCTGCCCCTGGCCAAACCCCAGCCGAACCCGCTCCTCGTCCATCGCCTCTGGCAACATCAGGGTGAGTTCGGTGATGTTGTTGTGGCACTGCAGCACCAGCAGAGGCCTGGGAGGTTGAACACCCAGAGCTGGAAGCGTCACCAGCTGGCCAGCGGCTCGCCCGGTATTCCGGTAAAGCACGCCGGCACCGGCATTTTCTGCATCAAGGCTGGCGTAGGCCTGTCGCCATCGCTCGGATCGCCGGGCATCCGGAGCCGTGCGTTGCTCATCGGATGCCGCCACGGGAGTGCCAAAAACTTCGTCAAAGCAGGCCAGCCGTTCAAGTCGCTGGGGCTCACGGGTACAGAGCCGGGCATCCTCAAGCTGGTCAGCCCAGGCATTGGCGACCATAAGTGCAGGCACCAGTGCAGCGGCAACGCGACCGGTTAATCGCAATTTTCCGGGAATCATGACTCTGTCACCTGGTACTTGAGACACTTGTGGGCCAGGGTCCGCTTTGGCAGGCCGAGGCTTTCGGCCGCCTGGGCCCGGTTGCCACCATACTGGCGCAGGCGCTCACGAATAATCGCCGCTTCAAAGGCCTGTGCCGCGGCTTTCAGATCCCGGATTTCCTCCACAGCGGGCAACTCAACCGTGCTGCTGCCGCCGGCATCCATTGTTGCGATGTTCCAGGCTTGGGGCTCTTCAAACAGGTCATTGAGCCGGAGGACTTCCGGCTGGATATCATCCCCGCCCGGGGTCTGCAGGCAGGCCAGTTCAATGATGTTGCGCAGCTCCCGGACATTGCCCGGGAAGCCGTATCCGGCCAGCAGGTGCAGAGCGTGGCTGGAAATGCCCATGGGCCCGCTACCCTCGCGTTCGGTGTACAGCCGGATAAAGTGACGGCTCAGGGCTTCGAGGTCGTCGGGGCGCTCCCGCAAAGGCGTCACCCGCAGCGGAAACTGGCTCAGGCGGTAAAACAGGTCCCGCCGGAAGCTGCCGTCTTCGATACCTGCCTGCAGCGGCTGGTGGGTGGCCGCTACCAGCCGAAAATCGGAATGCTGTTCCTCACGCGCGCCCAGTGGGCGGAACTGACGGCTCTCCAGAACCCGGAGCAGCTTCGACTGCAGGGCCAAGGGCATGTCGCCGATTTCATCCAGGAACAGGGTGCCGCCGTTGGCCTGGGCCAGAAGCCCCTGCTTGTCCTGGTCGGCGCCTGAAAACGCCCCTCGGGTGTGCCCGAAAAGTTCGCTTTCCAGAAGGGTATCCGGAATGGCGGCGCAGTTGACCACCACCATCGGACCGTCGGCCCGGTCGGACAGTTCATGGATACCGCGGGCGACCACATCCTTGCCACAGCCGGTTTCACCCTGCACCAAAACCGAGAGCTGGCTGCCGGCGGCCCGGACAATCTGGGCCCGAAGGCTGGTCATGGCCTGGGAGTTGCCGACCAGGGTTCGGGCCAGTTGTTCGCACCGGGTGCGAACGGTTTCGGCGTCGTGGAGATGATCCAGTGACCGCTTGAGCAGGCGGCGTTGCCAGACCTGATCACGGCTCTGAAGCTGGGTAATCCATTGATGAACCAGCAGTTGCCGCAGGCCACAATACAGAGGCTGGCGGGTAATGCCGTCCCAGTCGGGTTCGTCCCGACACAGGACGAGCACCCCCAGGGTTCGGCCATCATTCCCGGTGAGGGGCTCGAGCCACAGGGAACGCGGCCGGTCGCTGGCCTCGAACAGGGCCTGGAAGCCGGCGTGGTCCAGGCGGTAGCTGGCGGCACGGGTGAGTTCCCGGGCTTTGCCGGTTTGCAGCACGTGGGCAAAGGGGTGGCTGAAGTCGCCGCAGTCGAATTCGCCCTGATCGGCGAGGTCGCTGCAGTGCAGGGTCCGGCCGCTGAGGTCGAGTTCGAGTGCCCAGCAGCGGGTCAGGCCGAAGGCGTTTTCCAGCTGTCTTGTGGCGGTTTTCAGCAGATCCGGCAGGTTGCCCTGCTGGATCAGGGCCACCGCCAGGTCGATGCCGGTGTGCAGTTCCATCTGCATCCGTCCCATGGTTCTCTTCCCTAAGATTTTTATGCTTTTGTGTTCGCCAACCGCACACCGTGCGGTTCTGCTTTCCAAAACACGCAGTGAATACGTCCCTGTAGGCTCCGCTCCGCCATCCATGGCTCCGCAGGGTTTTGGAAAGCAGAACCCCACGCTGCGCTACTTTGGAGTGGCCCTAAACCACCATTCCCGTGAATCTGGCGTCTTCAACACCCAACGTGACCTTTGTAACCGGCTCCCTCGCCGCCAGTTTCTCCAGCAACGCCAATGAAACCGGCGGCAAAAGCTCACCCTCTATGATCGACTCAAGCATCCTTGCGCCGTTTTCACTTCTTGTCGCACGGCTTCGAATAGCTTCGATAAGTCCCTCTTCCAGTTCTACTTCGGTGTGGTAACGGGCCTTGATCTGGTCCGCCAGGCGCTGGAGTTTGTCGCCAACGATTCGGTTGAGGGTTTCCTCGCCCAGAGGCAGATAGGGCACCACTTCCATTCTTGCCAGCAAGGCCGGTTTGAAGAAGCTGGCCAGTTCCGGGTAGAGGGCTTCGTCCAGGCTGGCCGGGGACTCGGCGTGGTTGACGATGGTCTGGTAGCCGAGGTTGGAGGTGAGGAAGAAGACGACGTTTTTGCAGTCGATCAATCGGCCTTCACCGTCGGCCAGTTCGCCTTTGTCGAATGCCTGGTAGAACAGGTTGAGGACTTCCGGA
>Ga0247720_100060_pt1 | contig 53800 bp, 56 predicted proteins | sample MSEWel2015_12_15_FD_189078 | JGI IMG/M metagenome (GOLD analysis project Ga0247720, IMG submission 189078) | Subsurface sediment microbial communities from gas well in West Virginia, United States - MSEEL Well Study Marcellus 3H_2015_12_15 | ecosystem: Environmental > Terrestrial > Deep... | reverse complement strand
TCGATGAGATCATCTGCAACTCCTGTTTTCCTCATGTTACCGATAAACCCCGTGCGCTGGCGGAAATGGCCCGCATTTTAAAGCCTGGCGGGAGGCTGGTCATCTGCCATTCCATGAGCAGGGAGGCGGTAAACGATTTACACCGGTCGTTAGGGGGGGTGGTTGCCAACGATCTGATTCCCGACGATGATAAAATGCAGGAATTGTGCAGGCAGTGCGGGTTGGTGGAGGTTGAAATTATCAATACAAGGGAGAAATATGTTTTGAAAGCACGTAAACCCATATTGACAAGTTGAGCCGGGATGAAAACGGAGGAGGGTAATCTCATTGAGAAGGGTTTATTCATTCACCACGGCAATTATTCTAGTAATTCTTTTACTTGCTATCTCTGGATGTGCGGTGAAAGATAGTCCGAAGCTAAAAGTTGCTACGGGTACGTCATTGATTGCTGATATTGTCAAAAATGTCGGCGGTGATAAAGTAGAGACCGTGAATATTGTCCCCCCTGCTGCCTGTCCGGGGCATTTTGACCTGAAGCCGGGCGATGTGCAAAAGCTGGCCGAGGCCAGGCTATTTTTGCGCCACGACTGGCAGGGGAAGATGTTTACCAAAGAACTGATAGAATCGGTGCATAATAAGGACCTGCAGGTGGTTGAAGTTGCCGTGGCCGGTAACTGGATGGCACCCCCGGTGCAAAAGGAGGCGGTTACAAAAATTGCCGGAATATTGATGGAAAAAGATCCATCTAACAGGGCTTATTATGAGCAAAATGCCGACCGCCTGGTTTCGCAGATTGAGTCAAAGGGCAAAGAAACCCTGTCCAGGCTTCAGGCTGCCGGCGCAGGCGGCGTGAAGGTACTCTGTTCCGAGATGCAGCAGGGGTTTTTAAAATGGGCCGGTTTTGACGTGGTGGCTACTTATGGCCGGCCGGAGGAGCTTAGCCCGCAGAAAATGCAGGAGCTTATTAACAAAGGGAAACAGGCGGGAGTAAAGCTGGTGGTGGATAACCTGCAGAGCGGCCCGGACGCAGGCAAAGGTATGGCGAAAGAATTGGGGGCGGCACAGGTGACCATCTCCAATTTCCCGGGAGGGTTGCCGCAAACGGATACCTGGAGCGCCGCTCTGGACAAAAATGTGGAGTTGCTTTTGGATGCGCTTAAGGAGGTAGAGTAAAATTAATCTCGCCGGACGGTGGAACAGTATTCCGGAAAATGGGCTGTTCAACGGGGCTGCTCTAATAAAGATAGAAGATGCCGTCGTTTCCTACCGTGAAGATGTAGCTTTACGGGGCGTTTCGCTGTCAGTTAGAAAGGGCGAGCTGGTCGGCATCATCGGGCCGAACGGGGCCGGTAAAACTACCCTTCTCACCCTGGTGAACGGGTTGGGTAAGCTCCTCCAGGGGCGGGTGGAAGTGCTGGGCTACTCGCTTCAAAAGGGCTGCCCGGCCTTTTTGTGCCGGCGGATTGGCTACGTGCCGCAAATTCAGAACATTGATCCCCGGATGCCGGTGAGTGTGCGGGAAGTGGTCATGATGGGGCGCTACGGCCGCCTGGGCCTGCTGCGCCGGCCCGGGCCGGCCGACAGGCGGGTGGTGGACAGCATGTTGCAGCTGGTGGGCATGAGCCACCTTGCCTCTCGCCCCATCGGCCATCTTTCAGGAGGTGAGCAGCAGCGGGTGGCCATTGCCCGTGCCCTGGCCCAGGAGCCGGAGATCCTTCTTTTGGACGAGCCGACCGCGGCCCTGGACCGCCGGGCGCGGGTGGAGATCATGACCCTGGTCAGTGAAATCCACCGCTCCCGCCACCTGACCACCCTGATGGTGACCCACGAGCTAAAAACGGCGGCAGCAGTTTGCGACCGGCTGATTTTAATGAAGGAGGGTCGCATCTGGGCCCAGGGCACGCCCGCGGAAGTACTGCGGGAAGAACTTTTAGACCTTCTGTTCGGTGGTTGAACATAAAAATGGATTTCTCCATTTTTGGTTATCAGTTCATGCAAAATGCCATTCTGGCCGGTCTGCTTGGGGGCGTGGCCTGTTCTCTCATCGGGGTTTTCGTTGTCACGATGAACCTTTCTTTTATCGGGGTGGCCATCTCCCACGCCGCTTTTGCCGGGGCGCTCTGCGGGACCTGGCTGGGTTTTAATCCCCTGGCCGGGGCTTTCCTATTCAGCCTGGTGGCAGCAGCGGTAATCGGGCCGCTGGCCGACCGGGGAGAGTTTAACCCCGATACGCCCATTGGTATTATTTTTTCCATTACGATGGGGATGGCTTTTCTGTTTATGGGCCTTTTGCCTGGCCCGAAAACCCAGGCCCTGGAGCTTTTGTGGGGAAGCATCCTTACGGTGAACGACCGCGACCTGCTTTTGCTGGCTATTGTAGCAGCGGTCGTAGTGAGCCTGGTGGTGCTCTTTTTTAAAGAAATCCAGGCTGTGATTTTTCACCGGGAAGTTGCCCTGGCCGTGGGCATTCCAGCCAGCCTGATTTTTTACGGCCTGCTCTTTTTAACCGGTTCGGTAATTACTGCTTCTTTACGCAGCATTGGCGGCCTGCTTATTTTTAACCTGATCTTAAACCCTGCGGCTGCAGCCTACCAGCTGACTTATAACCTGCGGCTAATGTTTGTTTTGTCTTCCTTCTTCGGTGTTCTTTCCACCTGGGTGGGGCTTTTTCTTTCCTGTTTGTTTGACGTGCCCAGTGGGGCCACCATTGTAATTGTCTCTGCGGTTATCTTTATCATCGCGGCTTCCTTTTCTCCCAAGCGCAAAGTAAAAAAGTGGGAGGAAGAAGTATCGACAGGTCCTGGAAAAGCTCTTTTCAAATAGCCCGTAAAAGAGTACCGGACAAAATCTGGCTGAACGCTTGTCCCGTTTCGATCCGGCAAAAAAGGAGGATATCTTTCCAGGCAGCAAATTTCAGACCAGTGAGCTGGCCGGGATTGCTTCTTCCTTTAACAATATGGCCTTACGGGTACGGGACACTCTGTCTGAACTGGAGCAGAAAGTAAAAGAACTGGAGGAAAAAAACGAACTCCTCCACCAGGCCCGGCGGCGGCTGGAATGGCTGGCCAGCTATGACCCCCTTACAGGCGTTCTAAACCGCAGGTCTTTTATGGAGCGGTGCTTGTATTTAATCAGAGAAGCAGGGAGCGAATTTCCCCACGTGGCCGTTTTGATGATGGACGTGGATAATTTTAAAACCATAAATGACTGTTATGGGCATCCGGTGGGCGATATGGTCCTGAAAAAAGTAGGGGAATTGTTGAGACATCAGGTCAGGAAGGATGATCTGGTGGGGCGGTACGGGGGTGATGAATTTGTCCTGTTCTTTCTCGTTAACCAACCGGGAGAATTTAATGTCCTTGCCGGGGTAAGAAGACGGTCCTGATCCGGTGTGTGGAAAATTTGTCTTTTGCAACTGAAGGAAAAACGAACCAGTGGTTCCAACCGGAATTGTGAGGAAGACGTAACCCGGCACTCAGAAGTCTGAGTGCCGGGTGGTTTACTTTTGCGCTTACTCTGGTTTGCTAAATAACCGTTAAAACCGGCAGCACAAAGACCTTAAAGCCTTTACCGTCAAGCCGTAAGGAAAATTTTTTAAGCTCCGCCAGGATCCTTTCTTGATCGTCATCGCCGACTACCGCCGCTACGGCACAGTTGAACCCCGGCCATACCGGATCGTCCAGCTTGGGCTCACTGTTTTCCCCTTTGCCCAGTACCCTGTCCCATTTGGTAAAGCCCGTAACCCCCAGCGAACTGAGCATCTCCATTACGTCCTCGTCAAAATCCGCATCATAGGTAATAAAAAGCAGCTTCATCACCGCACCCCTTTAGAAAACAGAACTTGGCAAAAACCGCAGATCCTCATGTGCAGGTCATCAGGAGAGTTTTGCGCTTACCTTTTGAATGCCGGTCGCCTTGCGGAGTTTTCTCTCCTCAAACAGGCAGTAAACCGTCGGGATCAGCACCAGGGTGACCAGGGTGGACACGGCCAGCCCTCCCATCATGGTGATTCCCAGCGGGTTCCATAATTCCGCCCCTACCCCCCGGGAAATGGCCAGCGGCAGCATGCCGAAAAACATGGCGGCGGTAGTCATCAGGATTGGTCTTAACCTGTTGCGCCCGGCATTGGTGATCGCTTCCCGTAAAGGCTGGCCTCTGTTTTGCAACAGGTGGGTATAGTCGACCAAAATAATGGCGTTCTTAACTACAATCCCGGTTAACATGATGATGCCCATGAAAGAAACCAGGCTTAAGGTCGTCCCGGTCAAATAAAAGGCGTAAAATACCCCCGTTAAAGCAAAGGGCACAGAAAACATCACGATCAGGGGATCCCGGAAATTGCCGTACAACGAGGCCATAACCATGTAAACAAGAACAATTCCCAGGACCAGCAACAGGCTGAGGTCCTTAAAGGCTTTTTGCTGCTCTTCAACTTCTCCGCCGAAGCTGACTGAAACCCCCGGCGGTATATCCATATTTTTAAGAGCATCTCTGATGTCGTTGGTGATTTCCCCCAGAGAACGGCCGTACCTGTCTGCCTCTACCTTGACGATCCGCTGGCGGTTTTTCCTTTCAATTTCTACAGGTCCCTCACCACTTTTTATTTCGGCGATATTTTTCAATTTAATCATCCTGCCGTCGGGAGTAAAAATCGGCACTTCCGGCAAATTTTCCAGCTTGTTTTTGTCCGCCTCGCTCAGGCGGGTGAAAATATCAAAGCTATCGCCCGCATCGCGGAATTCGGTAGGATTATCGCCATAAAAATAGTTGCGGACCGTACCTGCGATCGTAGCAATGTTTAGCCCAAAAGAGGCTGCTTTCTGGCGATCCACCTCCACCCAGATTTCCGGCCGGGGATCTTTTTGACTAAGGGAAACATCCGCCGTGCCGGGGACTTCCTTAACAATCTTTTTCACCTGTTCGGCCACTTCGAGGTTGGTCTTCAGGTCGGGGCCTGCAACTTCAATGATAATGGGCTTTCCGCCGCCCATCATGAGGGAGGAAAGCGGGCTCGTGGCAGTAACCTTCATCCGGCTTATGCCCGGTATTCTTTCCAGTTGTTCTCTTAATTTGCCGGCAATATCCCGGGCGCTGCGTTCCCTTTTATCTCTGTCCACCAGTTTAAAACCAATCGAACCCACGTTGGGTCCTTCGTCCGCGCCCAGGGCCACGCCAAACCCTTCTTCGCTCTGTCCGTCAAAGGCGTAAGAGTGCCTGAATTCCTCCGGTTTTACCACTTTATCAATGGTTTGCAGCATTTTTTCAATAACCCTGTTTGTTTCTTCTATCCTTGTTCCTTCCGGCAGGCGAAATTCAATGTTGACATCCCCGGAATCTATGTCCGGTATAAAGCTGCTCCCCATAAAAGGTACCAGGGCGAGGCTGCTGGCAAAGATCAAAACGGACACGGTAATAACGGTCTTCTTGTGGGACAGGGCCCAGGCAAGTATGCGGCCGTACAGGTCTTCGATAAAGACAAAACATTTCTCTGCAGTTGCGTCAAGCTTGCTCCAGAAGCTTTCTTTTGCCGCGGATTCTTTATTGCCGGCTCCCAGCCACTTTGAGGCCAGCATCGGCGTCATGGAGAGGGCAGTAAAAAGGGAAGCCAGCAGGGTCACGACAATCACAAACCCCAGTTCCTTAAAAAGCGTCCCTGTAATCCCCCCCACAAACATCAGCGGAACAAAAACCACCACGACCGTCATGGTGGAAGCCGTCACGGCCATGCCCACTTCGCTTGAACCATAAATGGCGCTGGTTTTCGGCCGGCCGCCGCGCTCCAGGTGGCGGGTGATATTCTCCAGGATCACAATCCCGTCATCGACCACCAGGCCGCAGGCAATGGCAAGTGACATCAGTGAAATCAGGTTTATAGTATGACCAAATAAAGAGAGCGGGATGAAGGCAGCCAGCAGGGAAAAGGGAATGGTCAGGGCGATGATGGCAGCCGCCTTAACTCTCCTTAAAAAGAGAATGGTTACGATTATGACGAGCAGAATAGCCCTCAATAACTCATCCCGCAAAGTTTTCACGGCAAGTAAAATATTTTCGGAACTGTCCATTACGGTATTGATTTTCACGTCGGTGGGCAGGTTTTTTTCTATTTCTTTAAGCTTATCCTTGACACCCTGAACAACTTTTACGGTATTTTTACCGGCCTGTTTTTGTAAAATAAGAACGATGGCCTTCTTCCCGTCCGCCCAGCCGTTTACGGTTTGTTCTTTATAGGCGTCTTCCACTTCGGCGACGTCCTTAAGGTAAACAGGTCTGCCGTTAAAATAGCCGACGACCGTATTTTTTATTTCCTCTACGTCCCTGTACCTGGCCGGAATCCGGACAAAGTATTCCTGCGGGCCGGATTTTATACTGCCGGCCGGCAGGTTTAAGTTTTCTGCCGCCAGAACCTGCTTTACTTGTAACAAATTCAGGTGATAACCGTCTATTTTTTGAAGGTCGAAATGAACATTTATTTGCCTCTCCATACCTCCGTACAGTTGAACGGCGCCGACTCCCGGAACACGCTTTAATTCGTCGGCAATCTTTTTCTCGGTCAGATAATAAAGCCTCGGCCAGCTGGTATCCCCGGTGACGGTCATGACCAGGATGGGGATGCTGGCGCTGCTGAACTTAAAAATTACCGGTTCTTCTGCATCGTCCGGCAGTTTCCTTTTGGCCAGATCCAGCTTGTCCCGGATGTCGTTGGTAGCTTCCTCCAGATCCGTGCCCCACTCAAACTTACAGGATACCAGGGAGAGATTATCCAGGGACTTGGAGGTGAGCGTATCCAGATTATTTACCATATTGAGCTGATCTTCAATGTGCTCGGTAATTTCCGTTTCCACGTCGGAAGCGCTCGCTCCCGGCCAGGCGGTCAGGACACTTACCACCGGCGGTTCGATGTCCGGAAGCAGATCGATGGGGAGCCTGGTTAGAGAAAGTGCTCCCAGAATAATTACGGCCAGGAAAAGCATTAAAGTGGCCACCGGCTGTTTAACAGAGAACTCAGGAAGCCTCACTGCCCGCAGCACCTCTTTCTTCTATAGAAACGCGTGCACCGTCATAAAGTTTGTTCTGTCCTCTGGTAACGACCAGCTCTTTTTCAGTCAATCCATTAGTTATTTCGGTAAAATTACCCTGCGTGATGCCGGTCTTTACGTTTTTCAAGACTGCTTTGTTGTTTTCGACCACATATACATAATAGCTTCCCGTTCCCGGCATTTTATTAAGGGATTCGGTGGGAACTGCCAGGGCCTTCCGTTCGCCTAAATATAATTTAATATGGGCAAACATGCCGGAACGAAGCTTATACTCCTTATTGGGGATATGTATTTCAATCCCGGCTGTCCGGGTGGCCGGGTCGATGGTCGGGCTGATAATCGAGACAACCCCTTTAAAAACTTTTCCGGGGAAAGCATCTACGGTTATTTCTGCTTCCATCCCCTTTTTGAGATGGGGGAAGTCTTTTTCCGTTACGCTGCAGACGATTTTCAGCTCATCTTCCCGGGAAATGCGAATCACCGGTTTCGCCGGATCTGTCCGGTTCCCCTGCTCCGCGTAACGGGCGGCTACAAATCCCGAAATGGGTGCATATATACTGTACTCGCGGTAAAGTACCTGTAGCTGGTTTAAAACTGCTTTCGCCCTTTCAACTTGCGCGCCCGCGAGTTTCTTTGATTCAACGGCAGCCCTGTACTGGGCATTTATATGATCCAGTTCCTGTTTGGATACAGCATTTGCCTGGTAAAGATTTTCCACACGCAGGCGGTCTTTTTCTAACAGTTCCAGATTCGCCTCGCTCTGCCTTAACCCGGCCTCCGCGGCAGCCAGGCCAGCCGTTGCCTCTTCAAGCTGGGCTTTTATGACATCATCATCCAAAACAGCTATCAGGTCTCCTTTTTTAACGTAATCGCCGGTTTCTACGTATATTTTCTCAATAATTTCCCCCCCAATCTTGGGGTGAACGTCTACCACGGCTGCCGGTTTGATCTCTCCTGTCAGTTCCAGTACCCGTTGCAGGTTCGTTAACCTTGCTTCGGCCACCTGTACGGGTACGGTTTCCGTTTTGTTAACAGTAATCTTTTCCTTTTCACTATGCCGAACGTAATTAAAGGCAGCAAACCCAACAAAGAGCAAGATCAAGATAAAAGCAATGATGATCCCTGTTTTGCTTTTGAGAGCCACCTTGTCCAAAACGATAACCTCCTTCGCCGCCCGGCGCAAGATCCCCTCCGGCACCTTCGTGCAGGGGAGATGGCCGCCATCCGGTTAAATTCACCGTGGGTGCGGTTCCTCCGGGTCGCGCGCCGCTCCTCTTTAGCGCGGCCATAAAACTCCTTACCGGTGTACCAGATATATTCGTTCAAAGAAGATTTTCTCGATCAGGTCTGTGTCAACAGGATGTCTATCGGGGTCTTCCATCCAGCAAAAAAGAAAGGCATTGCTTATACTGTCAAGGGCCAGGGCCAGGTAATACGGGTCAAGCGGGCGGAAAATCTTCTTTTGAATGCCTTTTTCAAAAACAGCAGCCAGCTTCTGGATTACCTGGTCATAGAAACTGCGCAGCTCAGTTTCTAACCCCCTCCTGACATTAAAGCTAACGCCGGCACCCGACACTGCAAAGTAAAGCCGCACCGACAGGATGTTTTCCATAAAAAGTTTACATTTTGTTTTTAGAAAATTTTTTACCCTGGCATATTCGTCCCCCTTTTCTTCCAGCGCTTTCGATAAAGCAGAATAAAACAGCATTGCCGTCTGCATTAAGATCTCTTTATACAGCTCTTCCTTATTTTAGAAGAACTTGTAAAGAGTGCCCACGGCAAATTCTGCCCGTGCGGCTATTTCGTGCATGGAAACGTTATGATAACCCTTTTGCGAGAATAACTCCAGCGCAGCCTGCAGGACTTCCGCCCGGCGCTGCAGTTGTTCCCGTTCTTTTCTGGAAAGTTTATCCTTTTTCATTGTAGCCCCCAGGTAAAGATGTATGAAGCTGGCATCACAAAATGAACTTTAAATTCACTGTATAGCATTACGATTTTTTTGTCAAGCGCTACCCGGGAGGAGCAGGCCAGGGGGGAGACATTCCGGTTGGACCAACTGCCGCACGAGCACCCGGCGCGGGTATTTACCCGGCGGATCAAATATGGGGGTGAATGGTTACCCCTACCAGGCCAGGGAACCGGCGCCGGCCAAGTTGTTTGGTCTTTACCGCGATGGCAATCTTTACACCAGCTACAGTGAATACGCAGCAAAATACATCGACCCGGCCAAGCCGACGGTCGGGCTCACGGCGTGGATGGCCATCATCTGGGAACGCGGTTTGATTTGATAACTCTCAACTGTAGGGAATTCCTGAGCCGACGAAATTCCTTGAAAAGGGGTCTGATTGGCGGTGGGCAGGCTTACAGATAGTTTTTCGTCCACGATGTCTAAACTGATAGTAGCCTTTACAACGATTGCTTTGTTCCTTCTTTTTCTGGGAGGGTCACAGTTCTATTTTCTGGCAAAGATCAGCGCCCTGGATTGGGAGGTGGAGCACGCGGACCAGATTGTGATGGAGACTCATGCATTACAGCTGTCTGTTGCGGACCTTTTAATGCCCCCACACGATTACTTGATTACCGGCTCCCTTAAAGAACGCGAAAATTTTAAAGTATTGCGGACTGAAACCGAAAATATACTGGCACGACTCCAGAGTTTGGATCCGGATTCTACTGCTGATATTTCACTAATTGAACAGGATTTACAAGCAATTTGCGAAACTGCGGAAGCACTTTTGGGTTTAAGGGATCCGGTAGGTAACAAAGATGCGGGCCAACTAATGGAAGAGATGGACGCATGCCACTTTTAAAATTGCAAACGATAATTTAATCAGGTGGCGTCTGGTGACCTTACTGGCGGCAGCTTGCTTGCTAATACGCGTGATGAATTCGGCAGTTTAGCGAAGGCGGTTAACCAGATGATTCAGAATCTAAAGGATATCGCTTACAGGCTGACCGGAAAGGCACGGGAACTGACGGAGCAGACGCACGGGTTTGGTCGCATGCCTGCGGGTACAATAGAGGCTTTGCCCGTTTCCATGGCTTCTTTGACAATCTACATTTTTCAGCTCTGGCGATTGCTAGCAGTTTTAGGGAAGGAACTTTTTAAAAAACGTCGAATGAAAAATAAAAAATGTACGGAACTTTTGACGGCAAAAAGCCGGAGCTTTCCTGACTGAGCCGGGGTTTAAAACTGCGGATTGTTAATTAATTAGGCCACGAAGGCTGGTTCTCTAGCTTCTTGGAGAGGAGCCTTTGTGGCCTTACAATTTTTGGGGGAGGGAATATTTGTGAATGTTCTCCCGGCCGGTGAAACCCCTTTGTTGTCAACAGTTTACCCTTTTTTAGAACGCTTTTTCCCCGAACTTGCTGTTTTCCCGGAATTGCTTATGCACAGTGTGCGCACGGCTAAGTATGCCTTTCGATTGAGTTGCCTCCTCGGGCTCGGCAGGCCCCGGCTCCTTTTTTGGGCCGGAGCCCTGCATGACGCAGGCAAACTGCTGGTGCCCCGTCATATTTTGGAAAAGCCCGGCCCTTTGCTGGAAAGCGAGTGGAAAATGATAGTGCGGCACCCCCTGTGGAGCTTTGAACTGGTGGAAAGCAGGTGCCGCGGGGTCCGGGGCCTGGGGGGTATCCTGGCTGCAGTCAAAGCGCATCATGAGTCCTGGGACGGTACGGGCTATCCCGAGGGCCTGAAAGGTAACGGTATTCCCCTGGAGGCGAGAATTCTAGCCCTGGCCGACGTGTTTGATGCTCTAACCTCTCCCCGGCCCTACCGTTCTCCCTTGAGTTCGGGGGAAGCTCTTAAAGTGATGGCAGAAATGGGGGGTAAAAAACTGGATCCCCACCTGTTTCAAAGAGCGCGGGCTTTCCTGGCCCGTTTTAAGGAGGAAGCGGTTTGATGTCAGGGAGTGGGAGAAGGCGCAGTATAATTCAGGTATTTACCATCTGGTTCTTTGCCCTCGCCCTGGTTCCCACCTTACTGGCTGTTTATGCTACGGCCAAGTACCTCACCTTACAAACCGTTGCCTGGGCAAATAGATACCTGACCCAGATGGCTTTATACGAAAGCCAGATTATTTCCCTTTCCCTGAAGCACACTCTGGGAGAAGATGGATTTTACTTCTCTTTCCAGGGAGAGGGGATTGCAGCCAGTAAAGGCGGGCTGGTAAAAAGAATAGACCCGGCTCAACTCGGGCCTTTGTTTCCGGTGGAACCGGAGCCTGCCCAAATTTTTGCCCCCAGATTTCTTTTTGGATTTGGTTACCAGCCCAAACTGCGGCTCAGGGAAATGCCGGTCATTTACCTGGAAGATAGTAATGGCGCTGTTCTTTACCTGGCCGGGAAAAAAGAAAAACCCTCCTCCGGGGACAGGTTGTTGCTCAAGGCCTTCGGATTAAAAGAAAACCTGGAGGTTGGCGCGCCGGTACCGGGAACCAATCTCAGGGTAAGGGTTTGGGCTTCAGTGGGAGGACTTGTGGAGGAACCTTTGCGGCAATTGTGTGTTCCTCTCGGCGGTACACTTATCCTGGTGATATTGCTGTCAACCCTCCTTTATCCCCTGGCTGCGGCACAAATAGTATATCCCTTGAAAAATCTGGCTGAACGCTTGTCCCGCTTCGATCCGGCAAAAAAAGAGGATATCTTTGCAGGGAGCAAATTTCAGACCAGTGAGTTGGCCGGGATTGCTTCTTCCTTTAACAATATGGCCTTACGGGTACGGGACACTCTGTCCGAACTGGAGCAGAAAGTAAAAGAACTGGAGGAAAAAAACGAACTCCTCCACCAGGCCCGGCGGCGGCTGGAATGGCTGGCCAGCTATGACCCCCTTACAGGCGTTCTAAACCGCAGGTCTTTTATGGAGCGGTGCTTGTATTTAATCAGAGAAGCAGGGAGCGAATTTCCCCACGTGGCCGTTTTGATGATGGACGTGGATAATTTTAAAACCATAAATGACTGTTATGGGCATCCGGTGGGCGATATGGTCCTGAAAAAAGTAGGGGAATTGTTGAGACATCAGGTCAGGAAGGATGATCTGGTGGGGCGGTACGGGGGTGATGAATTTGTCCTGTTCTTTCTCGTTAACCAACCGGGAGAATTTAATGTCCTTGCCGGGGTAAGAAGACGGTACTGATCCGGTGTGCGGAAAATTTGTCTTTCATAACTGAAGGAAAAACGAACCACTGTGGTTCCAACCGGAATAACATGTGAAACTGGCCTGCGAGGATGGCTTAACACAGCTGTTACGTTTTCAACCTTCAAAGCTGGGCATAGCATAAGAGCTTACTGACGATGCTGTTTAAGTGGTCCAAACCTTCAAAAAAGCCGCGCAGTTCCTGGAGTGGTTTTGCGGGGACAGGGTTAATGTGTATCGGTTACCGCCATACCTTAATGGCCACACTGATGGTTACAGCCAGGGTGGCCACGGCGATGCCGATGGTGGCCCAGAATAAACTTTTGATTCCATGAGCCAGCGCGGCAATTTCCTGGCGCAGGTTGTTCTCCAGGGATTTGGTTTCCTGGCGCAGGTTGTTGTTTTCGGTTTTCATTTCGTGGCGCAGGTTATTGTTTTCGGTTTTCATTTCCTGGCGCAGTGCGGCAATTTCCTGACGCAGGTTGTTTTCTACGGTTTTAATTTCTTGACGAAGTAAACTATTTCCGGTATTTATCTCCTGTCTTAGTCCGGCTTCCTTTTCCGCCATTTCCTTGCGCAATTCGCGGATTTCATTGCGCAAGTCCCGTATTTCACCCTGTACCCAGCTCCCCAGGAAAAACATCTGTCCTTCCCGGCGGTAATCCTGCTCATCGGAAGTGGCGGCAATCTCTTTTTTTACTTCTTCCATAATAGAATCACCCTCTGTTTCCAGCATATCAGGGAAAGCTGGTTACAGCAAGCAAAAATTTTTAGAGGAAACGAAAAACGGGACCTGCCGGACCCGTGTAAGTAAATTAGTTTAAGGCAGCCGGTTCGTTCCGGGCATGGGCCAGAAGTAAGTGTGCAAAAAAATGCCGATTATGCAATAATGTTTTCCCAGGAGGGCACAAAGTAAAAAAATGGCGGAAAGAAGTATCAACAGGTCCTGGAAAAGCTCTTTTCAAATAGCCCGTAAAAGAGTACCGGACAGCAATCCGGTGCTGCCCGGCAATCGGTTTTGATGTCAGTCCCGCTTCCCCCCGTTTTCCTCCTGCCTTTCCAGATCCCTTTTCTTTGCCTTCATTTCCCAGATATCGGCCATTTCCCGGCCCAAAAAGTGGGATAGCTGGTTTTTGGCTTTTTCGTAACTGCCGGTACTGATGAGTACAAAAAGGCCTCCACCAATCAGGGTGATTATGACAATCCAGGCCAGGCTGGACCACACGCCGGTCCGGCGGGCAGTCGGGTCCGTTACCGGTTTTTCGTATTCAGGAGCATCGGGGGTACTCGTGGGCCCGGTAATACCCAGAATTATCGGAACCGCATCCGCCAGCAGGGCAATCCCGCGCATGGCTTCTTCTTTGCGATTGGTGTAGGTACCCGCTTCTATTAATAAGGCTGTGGGCAGGAGATCTTGATTGTAATTACCCTGTGCTACAAAAATATCCTTGGCAATGGGCCAGTGCATTTTATTGGCATAAGCCATCAACCGTTTGGCGAAATCCAGGTTGGCCTCCATGTGGGGGTTTTCCCGCCCCACGACAAAGCGCATCTGAGCTACCTGTTCATTGGAGACGATTCTCCGGTAGAATTCGGGATCATCCACCCCATCACGATGGACATCAAAAATGGCTATGGGATTTTTTTGCAGTAACTGCACTGCCGTCCGGCGCGAGCGGTAATAAGCGTTGTCATCATGGGGATCGTGGGGGGTTTTATCGTGCAGCACCCTGGCCCCATCGCTGGCTAGACTATAGGTATAGGAATCACCGACCTGAAAAATCCCGCCGCGGAAAGGAATGGAGGCGCTGCCGTCGGAAGGGAGATAGGATTCGTCGCTATGGGTATGATAAATAGCCACGGGCCGGTGATTATTGCGGGCTGCTGCCGCCGGTATCTCCATTTTAGAAAAAAGTTCATTATAAGTCATCAACTGCCTGTCCATTCCCAAATCGCGGGCCGTGGCCAGGTTGCCATCTACTTTTATCACCCGGTAATGTTTCCCACCGGCAGTGAAAATTTCATCTCCAACGCTCACCCGGCGGGATATCATGGTCACCAGATTGCCCTTTTCATCGTAAATTGTGGATGCTTTTCCCACGGCCAGTTCGTCATCAACGGGGTGGAAGTTTCGTTTCAGGCCCTGCACAGGCAGAATTGCTTTGTTTCCGCCAGACATGAAAATAAAGGCGGTAAAAATTAAACCCAGGATCAGGATATATTTTCCATGTCTCTTCATTTTGCCAGCACCCCTTGGTTTAGAACCGTTTTTATTTTGCCCGGAAAAAGGGTAATTAAAAATGAAAGCGAATAAAACACGTGAATACCAGTAACAGGGAGTGAGTTGAAATGTATACAGATAAAGGAGATTGGGAAAAGTGCGTGGAGTTTCACGGGCACTCATGCCCCGGCCTGGCCGTGGGGTACCGGGCGGCGAAAATCGGCCTGCAAGAGCTGGCCGGGCACCGGGCGGAGGACGAAGAACTGGTGGCCATTGTGGAGAACGATGCCTGCGGTGTGGATGCGGTGATGGTACTTACCGGCTGCACCCTGGGTAAGGGCAATTTGCTGTACCGGGATCACGGCAAGCATGTGTTTACCTTTATCTGCCGGGAAAGCGGGAAGGCGGTACGCGTTTCAGTCAAGGGGGGCGCGTGGCGGCAAAACGAAGAGTTCCGGGCCTTAAGGGAAAAGGTATTTGCCGGCAACGCCGATGAGAGGGAACGGCAGCTCTTCCGGGAGCATCAAGAACAGCGCACCCGGTATATCCTCGAAGCTCCGCCGGAGGAGCTTTGTGCAGTGCAACATGTAAAGGTTGAACTGCCGCCGAAAGCGCGCCTTTTTAATTCCGTAACCTGTGCCTTCTGCGGCGAACCGGTGTCCGAGGCCCGGGCCAGGGTGCGGGAGGGAAAGTTTGCCTGCATCCCCTGTGCCGGCGAATATACCAGGGGGTGGTAATATTATCACTCCCCTTAGTAAACGTCTAAAACTGTAATTAAAACGCATTCTCCGATCTTCTCAGGATGTTTGAACAGGCCAGTGGCGACGCCTTTATCTATGACCGGGCGCTTTTAAGCGGGAGCTGAAAATAAAAGGCCAGCCCTGAAAACAGCAGGGCTGGCCGGGCTGTCCCGATTTTACTGTCGTTTCCGTCATTTCGCCGGTGAGCCGGGTGAACTGCTCCCTTATTGCGGATTTAGAGCCAGGTATCAAGCATCATCCCCAGGAAAAGAAGAAAAAGATAAGGGCTGGAAAACTTGAAAAGCAGCCAGGCATTTTGGCGGGCTGGGCGAAGATAAACATATGTGCTTAACCCGATGGCAGCCAGACCGGTAATTATTGCCGTTGCCAGGTAAATAGTTCCCCACGAGCCCGCAAAGTAGATCAGGAGAGAGCAGGCGACCATCAGGATAACGGTGCTGATAAGACAATGCAGGGCTTTTCTGGCTTCACAGACCACAGGAAGCATGGGTACTTTTACCCTGGCGTAGTCCTCCTGGTAAAAGATGGCCAGGCTCCAGATATGGTTGGGAATCCACAAGACGACCAGGGCGGCTATGAGAAGAGGCAGCAAATCCACCTTCCCCGTTACCGCAGTCCAGCCGAAGAGTGCTGGCAGGCCGCCGGAAAACCCGCCCAGGATGATGTTCCAGGAACTCCTGCGCTTCAACCAGAGACTGTAAATGCCGACGTAGCCGATCATGCCTCCCCAGAGGCAGGCGAAAGCAACGGGATTTACCCTCCAGCCGAGGAAGAGGGAAGAAACAAAGAGCAAAAGTCCCCAGTACAGGGCCCTTACCGGCGGATTGATTCTGCCGTCAGGAATGGGGCGTTTCTGGGTCCGGGTCATGCTGGCATCGAGATCCCGGTCGATGTAACAGCTGACGGCATTGGCGCCGGCACAGGCCAGGGTTACTGCCGCCGTGGCCGTGATCAGCTGGGACAGGGCAACGGGTCCGTACATGGCGCTCGCTACCACCATGGTGGCCAGTGCCGTAAAGACCAGCAGAACTACGGAACGGGGCTTGGTTACTTCCAGGTAGGCCAGCACAACTGTCCGAAAATCCATCCTGGTTTTGTTGATACTGGTTTCTATGTTCATTAGAATGCCTCCAATCGAAATCAAAATTTAGAAAAAAATATATAATCCCCGTTATTACAGATGCCAGTAACACTGCTTATTAAACATTCGTTATTCAAGAAATAATTCCTGCTCTAAAAAAAATATGCTTTACAAAATTAAGATAGAGTTAATTGCGGGGAGGGGTAGTAATGAAGGTGATTTTTCACGAACGTTATAAAGAAGTTTACGCGGCCGACCCGGCCGCGGCAGCGGGGAGGCTGGACCTGATGGTGGAAGAACTGGCCGGAGCCTATCCATTTATTGAACCGGCACCGGCTACGGATGATGACGTATTACTGGTACATAGCTCCGGGCACCTGGAAAGGGTTAAAAATCGGCCTCATACATATGAAATTGCCCTCCTGGCAGCGGGTGGGGCCATTCTGGCCTCGGAGTTGGCCATGCAGGGTGAGATGGCTTTTGGTTTGATTCGGCCGCCCGGGCACCACGCCAGCCCTGATTCCAGCTGGGGTTTTTGCTGGTTTAATAATATCGCCATAGCTGTGGAAAGGTTGAGGCGCCGGGGGATAATCAGCAAGGCACTGATCATTGACATCGACCTGCATTATGGCGATGGTACGGCCAGTATTTTTGCCGGCGTACCCGAGGTAACCTACCATCATGTGGAAGGGATCAGCCGGGAAAGGTTTTTGCGCGATCTGGAACTCACCTGCCGGGGGGAATTTGATCTGGTGGCCATATCGGCCGGGTTTGACCGTCACGAAGCAGATTGGGGCCGTTTGTTAAAAACAGAAGATTATGCAGCCGCCGGGAAAATAATCGGTACTTTTGCCCGTCAAAAATGCCGGGGAAGGGTGTTTGCCGTTCTTGAAGGCGGTTATAACAGCGATGTGCTGGGTAAGAATGCCCGCGCCCTGCTGCAGGGATTGGAAGAGGAATAGGAGTGCCCCGGAAGAACTCCGGGGCTATTTAATCACTTCTCGTAATTATTTTGCTACTTCCGGGTTGGAACCGGGAAAGGAATTAATGGTTCAAACCGTTTTCTTTAATAAGGTTGGCCTCTTTCAAACGCTGGTAAATATACTGGCGGGCTTCATCACTATCCGGTTCATCCAGTGGCTTCAAGCGCATTAAGTCCGGTGCCAGGCGAGCCAGAAAGATGCCCGGCGCATTTTTCTCCACCACCAGGTAAACATCGCGCTTTGGCTTTACCGGGACGGCATAATCACCCTTAATAGTGGTGAGCACAGGAATGAGGTCCCAGTTTTCTATAAAAAATTCTACAGCTTCTTCAATGGTTATATTCACATTTTAACCCTCCTGTTGTTTTTCAAGTGTACATTGAAGCAACTGGGCCGGGTCTGCTTTTTCATAAAAGTGGCGGGAAAACTCCTCAAAACTCAGCCCCAGGGCATTGGCCCATTTCTGGGCTACGCATAAGCGGGGGTATTGCTGTCCCCTTTCTATGGCCAGCAACTCCCGCACGGTAATCCCTACTCTGGTGGCCATGGCCGCAGCTGTGAAGCCCTGTTTCTTTCTAACCTCATCCAGACTCATCAGTCATCACCATCTTTTAAAGGCAGTTTGTAGCAGGCACCGGCGGGTGCAAAATGGAAGACAGGACCAAAAATGGCGGCGAGATGGGCTGCTACAGGCAGGCCGGTGCAGTGATTGGCAGCGAGGAACTTCAGGTTAAGGCCCTGCAGGTAGGTAATGGTGGCTTCCTGCTGTTCCCTGGATGCGGGACCCAGGTGGGTTCCGCCAATTATGCCGTAGATACGGTCCACTCCGGTTACCCGGCGGGCATGTTCCACAATATTGACGACCCCTGCGTGGGCACATCCCAGGATGATCACCAGTCCTTCATCGGTGACACAGTAAAGGCTCATATCATCCCGGAGGGGATCGGGTATTTTTTGACCATTTTCCACGGTGACCAGGCGGCTGTCTCCTTTTTCAAAGTCAGTCTGGCGTGGGACTTCGCCGCTGATCCACAGGCCGGGGGCTATTTGCCGGGGATTTCGTTCCCAGACGAACCTGGCGCCCAGGCTCTCCAATTCCTTTCGGCAGTAAGGTACTCCGATGTACTGTTCCCGGGGTCGGGCCGAATAATGCGGGCTGAAAAAGTCGGGGTGAACATAAACGGGCACTTCCCCGCGCAGGCGCAGGAAGTCCCGCATTCCCCCGCTGTGGTCGTAGTGACCGTGGCTCATGACCAGCGCATCCACCTCCCGCAGGTTTACCTGCAGGGCGGCAGCATTGGCCAGGATATTTCCCCGCTCGCCCGTATCCAGGAGAATTTTTGCTCCGGCAGTTTCTACCAGCAGGGCCAGGCCCCATTCTCCCGTTAAGCCGCTGGGTATCCCCACGGTATTTTCGCTCAGCACGGTTATTTTAACCATCTCAGTATCCACCTCACCAGTGTCCCGCAAATTCTTCAAGCTAACTGTATCATTCTTTGCCTCTGCAGTCAACTGCTGGGAGAAGCCGGTGGTCATACCGGCCGGGAGGCTTGATTTACCAGCCACAAAAGTGAATATTGGCTATATCCTGTTTTTCTTTTCAGAAATATTTCTCACCCTTTAAATTTGGTCATAAAATCACAATATTGTTCGTAAAAGGAAGGTAATGGCCGTAAATAACGTTTGCCCATAAGTACAGGCCTTTGATAATTTTATATTAATAACCATTAGATTTTGCGGGGGGAGGAAGCCGCGTGGAAACAATTGCGGCCAGTAAACTGGACCCAACGTTCATGAGCGAAGTTGTCTCCAAGTTCACGACGGACAAGAATCCGGCCGATTTATACAACTGCCTGACCTGTGGCATGTGCAGTGCCGGGTGCCCTTATAACGGGGTGCATGATCATGCCGACCCGCGCAAGTTCATCCGCCAGGTAGTTCTGGGCATGCGGGAGGAGGTTTTATCTTCAACTTTTATCTGGGCCTGTACCATGTGCGGGCGCTGTACCCTCCATTGCCCGATGAATGTAGATATTGCCGGGCTGGTAAGAACCATCCGCAGTCCCAAAAACTTTGGCCTCAAGGCACCGGGATTTTTGCAGGATGTGGTGGATGCGCAAATCCGTACCGGTAACCAGATGGAGGTAACCACGGAAGAGTACCTGGAGACCCTGGAATGGATGGAGGAGGAGTTGCAGCAGGAAGTTGGAGATCCCAACGCCAGAATCCCCGTGGACCAGGAAGGGGCAGAGTTCCTTTTCATGTGGGACCCCCGGGAAATAAAATATTATCCCCAGGATATCCAGAGCATTGCCAAGATTATGTGGGCTGCGGGGGCCAGCTGGACTGTCAGCAGCCGCTGGTGGGACGCCACTCACTACGCTTTATTCAACGGTGATGATGAGGATTCAACCACCATGGTACGACGTACCATGGAGGAATTTGAGCGCTTGAAAGTAAAGGAAGTAATCATTACCGAATGTGGACATGCCTTCCGGGCCCAGCGCTGGGGCAGGATTGTATGGCTTAATGGTGCGACCTATCCCGTACGCAGCTTTGTGCAGTTGCAGGCGGAATGGATTAAAGAAGGGCGCATAAAGGTTGACCGTACCCGGAACACCGAGCGGGTTACCTTCCACGATCCCTGCAACCTGGTACGTAAAGAGGGAGTGGTGGAGGAACCACGCTACTGCCTGCAGCAGGTATGTATGGACTTTGTGGAGATGTGGCCCAACCGCCAGTACAACTACTGCTGCGGTGGGGGCGGCGGGCTGCTGGCCATGGGGAAGGACATTTACCCCTACCGGATGGCCAAAGGGAAACTGAAGGCTGAACAAATTAAGGCTACAGGCGCCAGGATAGTGGTTACACCCTGCCATAACTGTTACGACCAGCTGACCGACATCATCAAGTATTATAAGCTGGACTGCAAGGTCAGGCATATCCATCATCTGGTAAGCAATGCTCTTATCTTACCCAGTAAAGCGGAAAGGGAACAATTAAAGTAAAGGTTACTTTAATATAACAAAAGGGAAAGGTGGGTGAGAGGAGCAGGGAAAATTTTCTCCGAAGACTCCGGCAGGAATAGCCAGCTATCATCCTGCTGGAATCTTCCCTCCAAGGCATTTTACCATCCCACTGAGGTTGAGTTTTGTCCCGGCAGTAGGTGCCGGGTTTTTTGTTTTATGGTCAGGTTGCGGAGGGGAAAGATTTTCTTCCAGCCCGGGCCGTTGCTTCCGTCCTTAAAAAGTGATATTATGGACATACGTAAAATATTGTTGAGGGCTGGGACGTATATGAAGGTAGCAGCTGAACACGGCATCACCCGGGTTATTTTGGATAGCATTAGTGACGGTGTTTTTACGGTCGACACCGGCTGGCGCATTACTTATTTCAACCGGGCTGCGGAAAAAATTACCGGAGTGTCCCGGGAGGAAGCAGTGGGACGTTTTTGTTGGGAAGTTTTCCGGGCCAGCATTTGCGAGAGAGAATGTGCACTGAAGCAAACCCTGGAAACTGGCTGTCCGGTGATGAATAAAGCCGTTTATATTGTCAATGCCTGCGGTAAAAAAGTTCCCATCAGCATAAGCACAGGTATTTTAAGGGATGAGCACCAGCAGGTGATTGGCGGGGTGGAAACCTTCCGGGACCTTTCCCTGGTTGAAGAATTGCGCAGGGAGTTGCGGGGGCGTCATACTTTCGCCGATATCATCAGCAGGAATCACCGGATGCAACAGATTTTTTCCCTTTTGCCGGATATAGCGGAAAGCGATAGCACGGTGTTAATAGAAGGGCCGACCGGTTCCGGGAAGGAACTTCTGGCGCGGGCCATACACAATTTAAGCCCCCGGCGGGATAAACCCCTGGTGGCCGTTAATTGTGCCGCCCTTCCTGACACCCTGCTGGAATCGGAACTTTTCGGGTATGAGGCCGGCGCTTTTACAGATGCCAGAAAGAGCAAACCCGGTCGTTTCGCCCTCGCCCAGGGGGGTACACTTTTCCTTGATGAGATAGGCGATATTTCCCCGGCCCTGCAGGTTAAATTGCTGCGGGTTCTGCAGGAAAAAGAATTTGAACCCCTGGGTGCGGTGCGCCCGGTAAAGGCCGATGTGCGGATACTGGCGGCTACCAATAAAGATCTGGCCGAGCTGGTGGAAAAGGGGTTATTTCGCCGTGATTTATACTACCGGATTAACGTAATTAAAGTTACCTTACCCCCCTTATCTGAACGTAAGGAAGATATTCCCCTGCTGGTAGAACATTTTATCGACAGGTTAAACATCCTGCGGGGCAAAGCCATCGATGGGATTTCCGAGGAAGCCCTGGCTCTGTTATGGCAGCACGATTTTCCAGGTAATATCAGGGAGCTGGAAAATATTATCGAACATGCTTTCATCCTCTGCAAGGGTGGGCTCATCAAGCCGGAGCACCTGCCTGCTTACCTGAAGCCCGCTGAAAGTTCTTCCGGGCATGGTATCAAGACCCTGGCCGAAATGGAAGCCCGGATGATTTATGAAGCCCTGGTTCGCAACCGCGGGAAACGCAGCCTGGCCGCAAAAGAACTGGGTATCGATAAAACCACCCTCTGGCGGAAAATTAAAAAATATGGCCTGAAAGTTCCGGGTAGTTAATGGCATTGCATCTTGCAATATTCCCTTTGAAAAGGTGGTGCAATTTGCACCTTTTTGTTTTAAGGGAAAATCCGGCTAAGCAAGGGAAGCGTTGAACATCGGGTTCTGGAGGGCTGGCATGGGTATTGCTTACTTAATGTTGCAGCCGGTGCAGGTAGCCCTGCCGGAACATTTAAGCGGGCTGTAATCTTGCGGGGTGTGGGGATCGATGATAATTGCTCTCACCAGATGGGGTAATCGCATATCCCCCCTCTTTGACGTGGCTCAGGAAGCGCTGGTGGTGGAAATAGGCCGGGGACGGCCTGTTACCTGGAGACGGGTAAAACTTGATTCAGCCTGGCCTTCCCGGCTGGAACAGCTGGTTCGACAGGGTGTGGAGGTGCTTATTTGCGGCGGCATAAGCAACCTCCTTTATTACCAGCTGGTTTCCCGGGGAATACGGGTCATCCCCTGGGTGACGGGCGAGGTGGAGGAAGTTTTATGGGCCTTTCTTCAAGGCCGGCTGGATCAAGAAAATTATTCCATGCCCGGTTGCCACAGGTGGCGGCACCGTCATCGCGGCCGGTGGTAAAGGAGGTGAACATAGTGCCCGGTTTTGACGGCAGTGGCCCCCGGGGAGCCGGTCCCATGACCGGCCGGGGCCGGGGATTTTGTATTGTTCCTTTACCGAGTGAGATGTCTGGAGTTTCTACCTGGAAACCTTTTTCCTTCAGGGTTATCCGGGGTAGGAGGAAATATTTTTCCAAACCCTGTACCTGGCGAAAAAAAACTTATTGAATTAAAAAACGGAGGAGGTCGGTTGGAGATGCCGCGTGGTGACAGAACTGGTCCCTGGGGTGCAGGTCCAATGACCGGAAGAGGTATGGGATTTTGTACCGGATACAACCAGCCGGGTTTTGCCAGTGCTCCCGGATGGTGGTGCCGTCCCCGCCGGGGTGCCGGCTGGGGTGCCGGGCGCCGTGGCCGTTTCTGGTGGGGTGGCATCCCCCCGGCTGCAGGTTTCTGGTGGGGTGGCCTGCCCCCGGCTGCAGGCGATGAGGCAGGCTGGTTAAAAGCCCGGATTTCCCATTTCGAGAACGTACTCCAGGGGCTCAAAAAACGTCTCGAACAAATTCAAGGTGATGAAGAAAAAGAAGATAAATAATCCTGTAACTTTTGGCCGGTATCCCTGTGTACCGGCTTTTTCTTATTCTTGCCTGGTAAAAGGAACTGAATGTAGAGAACAGCATTTTCCGGCAACCTGTATTTATTATTTGGCTCTTGCTCTCTATACCGCTGCAGGGGACGGTAATCCTCAGCAGGTTGTCCTGACAAAATATTAAGATACTTTTGCGATTTGAACATAAATTCATTATTTGCTCCAAAGTGGAAGAATACGGTCATAATTAACATTTGTCCAATAATCCATTCTTTGATAAGCTATAACTAATAATTTCTGGTACTTTGCTGTGCTTAAATTTTTCAAAGAGGGGGGAAGTAATGCGAACAGCCCCGGGGAAAGGAGTTAAAGGGTGGAGAGAGATTAGGTGTATTTTAGCCCGGTCATTTTTAACTAAGGAGGTCAGATAAATGCCAAGGTTTAGGGATCCCCAGCTTACCAGCCGGCCCTCGGATAAAACTCCCAGGGTCATTGATCCCAAAAATGTCAGGCGTTCTGTCGACCCGGCAGTCCTGGAAATGATTGATGTAGCCCGGGAGCAGGGTGTGGTTACCGCCTTTGACCGGGTGGTGGCCCAGCAACCCCAGTGCCAGTTTGGCTATAAGGGGATCTGCTGTCGTTTTTGTATGATGGGCCCGTGCCGGATTAAAGCAGAGGAAGGCCCGGCCAGCAGGGGTATATGCGGGGCCAATTCGTGGACCATTGTGGCCCGCAGCGTAGGGTTGATGATCCTTACCGGTTGTGCCTCCCATGCCCAGCATGGAAATCATATCGCCCATGTCCTGGAAATGGTTGCGGAAGGGAAGGCTCCCGATTATTCCGTTAAAGATCCCGAGAAGCTGGTGCGTATCTGCAAGAAGGTGGGCATTGAAACCGAAGGTAAAGATACTATGGCCCTGGCAAAGGAACTGGCGGAAACGGCACTGGAAGATTTCCGGCGTCTGAAAGGTGAAGGGGAAACCACGTGGGTGGTCAAGCAGCAAATTCCCGCCCGTGTAGAAAGGTACAGGAGCCATATGGTCATGCCCCACGGGATTCATGCCACCATTTCCGACCTGGTTACCCAGGCCCACGTGGGTATGGATAACGACCCGGTAAACCTGGTTTTCAGCGCCGTAAGGGTAGGCCTGGCCGACCTGGCCGGCAAGTGGATTGCTACCGATCTGTCCGATATTATTTTCGGTACGCCCAGGCCTATTGTCAGTGAAGCCAACATGGGGGTTCTGGATCCCCGGAAAGTCAATATTATTGTGCACGGCCACAATCCCCTCTTGAGCGAAATGATTGTGGCGGCGGCCCGGGAGCTGGAAGACGAAGCCAGGGCTGCCGGTGCGGCCGGAATCAACCTGGCCGGCATCTGCTGTACGGGTAACGAAGTACTCATGCGTCAGGGTATTCCCGTTGTCACCTCCTTCTCCTCCCAGGAACTGGCCATCTGTACCGGTGCAGTTGATGCCATGGTGGTGGACGTGCAGTGCATCATGCCCGGTTTAAATACGGTAGCCCAGTGCTTCGGAACCAGGTTGATTACTACTTCGGATATTGTGAAGAACCCCGGAACCATGCACATCGACTATCAGGAAGCAACGGCCATGGCCAATGCTAAAGAAGTTATCCGCGAGGCCATTGAAGCATACAAAGAACGGGGTACGCGGCCGGTGCATATTCCCAAGGTGAAGAACAAGGTGGTAGCAGGCTGGAGCCTGGAAGCCATCTTTGAACTCTTCAAGACAGTTAACCCCACCAATCCTGTGCGGGTGCTTAATGAAGCCATTCTTTCCGGAGAATTGAAAGGCGTTATCCTCATGGCCGGGTGCAACAACCTGAAGACCTTCCAGGACCAGGCCCATATTGAAATTGCCAAGGCCATGTTGAAGAACGATGTATTTGTTATATCCACCGGTTGCCATGCCCAGGCCTGTGCCAAGGCGGGATTGATGGATCCGGATAAGGTGGATGAATATTGCGGTCCCGGATTGAAGAAATTCTTCCAGCGGATCAGTGAAAAGGCTGATCTCAAATATGGCCTGCCGCCGGTATTCCACATCGGTTCCTGTGTTGACAACTCCCGGGCGGCTGAACTCCTGATGCTAATGGCTGAAGATCTGGGCGTGGACACGCCGAAGGTACCTTTTGTTGCCTCGGCTCCGGAGGCCATGAGCGGTAAGGCCACCAGCATTGGTACATGGTGTCTAACTATTGGCCTGCCCACCCATGTGGGAACCATGCCCCCGGTGGAGGGTTCCGACCTGATCTACAGCATTTTGACGCAGATTGCCAGCGATGTGTTTGGCGGTTATTTCATCCTGGAACCTGATATCGAAGTGGCCATCCAGAAACTGCTCAATGCGCTGGAATACCGCACCTGGAAGCTGGGCGTGCACCGCAAGGTGGCCGAAGATCTGGAAACCGCTCTCTGTCAAAACTGGTAAACTGGGGCGGAGGAGGGAAAATAATGGCCGAAGCCATTAATTTTGACCAGATTTTTGAAGGAGCGATCGAGCCGGGGAAAGAACCCAGGCGGCTCTTTAAAGAAACCCATGAAGGGGCTATTACTGCTCTGAGCTATGCCGAAATCCTGCTCAACCAGGCCATTCGCACCTACGGGGCGGACCATCCCATTGGTTATCCGGATACCGCCTACTACCTGCCGGTGATCCGCTGTTTGAGCGGGGAAGAGATCAAGACCCTTGGCGACTGCGTGCCGGTATTGAACCGTGCCCGGGCACAGGTCAAGGAAAACTTCAGCGACTTCACCAATGCCCGCCTGGCCGGTGAGGCCACCTGGTACGCGGCGGACATCATTGAAGCCATACGCTATATCAAGTACAGCCCGGACAACCCCCTGCATGTTCCGCCCTGGACCGGTTTTATCGGCGACCCGGTGGTACGCCAGTACGGCACCAAGATGGTGGACTGGACCATACCCGGCGAAGTGATAATTCTGGGCCGGGCCAGGGACTCCAAAGAACTGGCCCGGGTGGTCAACAAGCTGATGGGCATGGGCTTCATGCTTTTCCTCTGCGACGAGGTGATCGAGCAGTTGCTGGAGGAAGGGGTCAAGCTGGGCGTCGATCTGATTGCCTACCCCCTGGGCAATTTCACCCAGATTGTCCATGCGGCCAACTACGCCCTGCGGGCCGGCATGATGTTTGGCGGCATCAAGCCGGGGTTGAGGGATGCCCAGCGTGACTACCAGCGCCGGCGGATCCGTGCTTTCTTGCTCTACCTGGGCGAGCACGACATGGTCAAGACGGCTGCCTGCATGGGCGCAATCAACATCGGCATTCCCATCATCACCGACCAGCCCCTGCCTGAAGACAAGCAAATAAAAGACTGGTTTATCTACGAGCCGGACCTGGAAAAAGCCATCCAGCTGGGCATGGAACTGCGCGAAATCAAGATTACCAGCATAGACATTGATGCACCCATCACCGTCGGCCCGGCTTTCGAGGGAGAGTCCATTCGCAAGAAGGACATGTACGTGGAATTTGGCGGCACCCGGACGCCCAGTTTCGAACTGGTGCGCATGGTTGGCCCGGATGACGTGGAAGACGGGAAGGTGGAAGTCATCGGACCCGACATTGATACCGCGCAGCCGGGAAGCGCCATGCCTTTAGGGATTATCGTGGATGTTTACGGGCGTAAGATGCAGGAAGACTTTGAGCCCGTGCTGGAGCGGCGCATCCACTACTTCACCAACTACGGGGAAGGGCTCTGGCACGTGGCCCAGCGGGATATCATGTGGGTGCGCATAAGCAAGGGGGCTTTTGAAAAAGGCTTCCGCTTGAAGCACCTGGGCAATATCCTCTACGCCAAGTTCAAGTCGGAATTTGCCGCGGTGGTGGACCGGGTGCAGGTAACCATTTACACCGACGAGCAAAAGGTTCTGGAGATGCGGGAACTGGCCCGGCAGTACTACAAGAAGCGGGATGACCGGTTGAAGGAATTGAAAGACGAGACCGTGGACACCTTCTACTCCTGCACCCTGTGCCAGTCCTTTGCCCCCACCCACGTGTGTGTCGTTCCTCCCGAGCGGACGGGACTGTGTGGTGCGGTGAGCTGGCTGGATGCCAAGGCCTCCTATGAAATCAACCCCCACGGGCCGAACCAGCCCATCAAGCTGGAGGGGCTGATCGATCCGGTCAAGGGGCAGTGGAAGTCGGTCAACGAATTTGTCTTCAACAACTCCCAGCGTACCATCGAGGTAGTCAACTTCTACACCATCATGGAATATCCCATGACTTCCTGCGGCTGCTTCGAGTGCATCCTGGCCATGGTGCCGGAATGCAACGGCTTCATGGTGGTCAACCGGGAACACAGCGGTATGACTCCCTCGGGGATGACCTTCTCCACCATGGCCGGCACCATTGGCGGCGGTGCCCAGATGCCCGGCTTCATGGGTATCAGTAAATCCTACCTGGCTTCCCGCAAGTTCGTCCCGGCCGATGGCGGCTTGGCCCGGCTGGTATGGATGCCCAAGGCCCTGAAAGAGCAGCTGCGGCCGCAGCTGGAGGAAGCCGCCGAGGCAGCCGGCCTGGGCAGGGACTTCGTCGATAAGATTGCTGATGAAACCGTGGGCACCAGCGGCGAGGAGATCCTGCCCTTCCTGGAGGAAAAAGGACACCCGGCCCTGAGCATGCCTCCGCTGCTGTAGAAGGTGGAGATGAAAACGGGTTCAGGGGTGGTTCAGTAATAAATTATTATTCCCCCTTTTCTTTGGCAAGGTTAAGCTCCCTTGGCAGAGCTTTAACCTTCTTCCCTGGCCGCTCACTGGCAGTTGGGTGGCGGTCGGGGTATAAACTCCTTGGCTTTCCGGTATAGAGACGGGCCCTTCTCTGTACCGGGTACCTCCCTTCGAGGGCTGTTCATCCCACTACAAAATGTTGTCGGCCCGGCGTTCATGGAGCCGGGCACTTTTTTTCGCAAGGAATGTCTGGCATGATTAAAGCCGGGGTTTAACCCGGCTCAGGTCAGCATGACCAAATAATTACCAAATAATTAAATTTGGATTTACTCCCGCTGGGTTAGTGATTTCAGTATCGTTTTTGCCCCGGCGGTGGCCATGCTTATGAAACCCCGGTGCCGCTGGAAAATATCCTCCAGGGCTGCGACCACCCGGTCGACGTGTTCCCTGGTAACGCAAAGGGGTGGCTCCAGCCGGATGACATTGGGATTGTTCAGGGTATAGGCAGTAATTATGCCGTGGTTGTTTAAAAGCTCCCCGGCAACCAGGCTCCCTGTGTATTCTTCAGCCAGCTTGCCGGCCAGCCCGAAAGTGACTTTTGAAGCCAGCCTGCCGGGCTGGTTGAATTCCAGTCCAATCATCAGGCCCCGTCCCCGCACTTCTTTTAAAAGGGGGAAGCGTGTTTGCAGCTCTTTGAGACGGGTGAGGAAGTAGTTACCTATCTCCCGGGCCTGTTCCACCAGGTTTTCCTCATATATTACCTGAATGGCAGCCAGTGCCGCCGTGCAGGCCATGGTATTACCTCCAAAGGTTGAGGTGTGTAATAGCGCTTTTTCCATTCCCCCGTAGGCCCTTTGCCATATCTCGTCCGTGGTGATGTAAGCTCCCATGGGCATAACTCCGCCACCCAGGGATTTGGCCAGGCACATGATATCCGGTTCCACCTCTTCTGCTTCACAGGCAAACATATATCCCGTACGGCCGAAGCCGGTTTGCACTTCATCGGCAATAAAGAAGGTGCCGTAGCGGCGGCATAGCTCGCGGGCTTTTTTCAGGTAGCCGGGAGGTGGAAGTATAATCCCGCCTTCGCCCTGAATTGGTTCTACAATAAAGGCTGCTGCTTCCCGGGTTTGCAGTGCCTTTTCCAGGGAATGGAGATCGCCGTAGGGCACGGCCTGGCATCGGGGTACCAGGGGGGTAAAGGGTTTTTGATATTTTTCCCGTCCGGTAACCGAAAGGGCGCCCATGGTTTTCCCGTGGAAGGAACCCTGGCAGTAGATTATGGTACTGCGGCCCGTGGCCGCCCGGGCCAGTTTAATTGCTCCTTCCACCGCTTCCGCTCCACTATTGCAGAAAAAGGAACGCTGCAACCTGCCGGGAGTTATCCGGGCCAGGTTATGGGCCAGGGCAGCTGCAACTGTTCCCAGGGAAGCCTGGAGAATGTTGGGCATCTCCTGGACACGCTGCAGGGCGGCCAGTATTTTGGGATGGTTGTGCCCCAGATTGAGGGCACCATAGCCGCCCAAAAAATCAAGGTACTCGCGACCCTGGCTGTCCCATACCGAAATGCCCCGGGCCCGCACGTACTGCCGGTCAAAGTTTAAAAGCTCCATCATGGTAGCCAGGCTGGCGTTTAAGTATTTCTTGTGCAGATTCTTAACCTGTGCCCTGGTCAGGGAAAGGGCTTCCTGGAGATCCAGAAGTGAACCGGGCTCCCCCTGAACCTGTCCGGTTTTATTGGCCATTGTTTTCACCTCTTGTCCGTTAACCAGATAACTGCTGCCGGTATTTTTATTATTGCGGTCGATTTGATGATGCGGCAATTGCATGCTAACGGCGAGTACAGCGGAAAATTGTTACAGGATTATACAGCCATATTAACACTGCTGTAGATGGGTTGTCAAATACGTTCCCCTTGACAGGGACCGGGAGATTCATTAAAATTTAGTGTAAAGTATCTGCCCTTTATAGGCTGCAAAAGAATTTTGCAGCCGGGATCAGCGGGAGGACGGGGCATGGAGAAACTGGCCTGGATGAACCTCCTATATGATTTTTACGGGCAGCTGTTAACCCAGCGCCAGCAAAAATTTGTGGAACTTTATTACGCCCACGATTTTTCCCTGGGCGAAATTGCCGAGCAATTTGGTGTTAGCCGCCAGGCGGTTCACGATGTACTGAAAAGGGCAGAACATATTCTCACCCGGTACGAGGAAAAATTGGGCCTGGTAGCCAAATTTATGGATCAGCGGCGTCAGGTAGGCGAAGCCCTGGCGTTGCTGGATAATAGTAATAATTCACTGGATGAGAAAACTTTAATGCGGGTGCGGGAAATTTTACGTTCTATAATGGGGTGAGATAATGATTTTTGCAGGCCTGGCCGAAAAATTACAGGAAACCTTCCGCAGGTTGAAAAGCAAGGGCCGGCTTACGGAAGCAGATGTGGACGAGGCCATGAAGGAGGTACGCCGTGCCCTCCTGGCTGCTGATGTAAATTTCCAGGTGGTAAAATCTTTTGTGGCCCGGGTCAAGGAGCGGGCAGTGGGACAGGACGTTTTATCCAGTTTAACGCCGGCACAGCAGGTAATAAAAATAGTGCGGGAAGAACTGGCCGGCCTGATGGGTGGGACCCAGAGCAAGCTTAATATGGCTCCCAAGCCTCCCACTGTGGTTATGATGGTGGGTTTACACGGGGCGGGGAAAACCACCACGGCAGCCAAGCTGGCCAACCTGATGCGTAAGCAGGGCCGGCGCCCGCTGCTGGTAGCATGTGATGTTTACCGGCCGGCAGCCATCAAGCAATTACAGGTACTCGGCGAGCAGCTGGATATACCTGTATTTTCCATGGGCGACCGGCATACCCCGGTGGATATCGCCCGGGCGGCTGTGGAACATGCCACCAGGCAGGGACGGGACCTGGTGATCATTGACACGGCCGGGCGCCTGGAAATAAACGAAGAGATGATGGCCGAGCTGGAGGAGCTCAAGGCTGCTTTACGCCCCCACGAAATTTTGCTGGTGGTTGATGCCATGACCGGCCAGGTGGCGGTTAATATAGCCGAAACCTTCAACAAGCGGCTGGGGCTGGACGGTGTGGTGCTGACCAAGCTGGACGGTGATACCCGGGGTGGGGCAGCTTTATCCATAAAAGCCGTTACCGGTTGTCCCATCAAGTTTGTTGGGGTCGGGGAAAAACTGGATGCCCTTGAGCCATTCCACCCGGACCGCATGGCCGACCGGATCCTGGGGATGGGGGATGTGCTTACCCTGATCGAAAAGGCACAGGCCAGTTTTGATGCCGAACAGGTGGCCCGTTTGAATAAAAAAATCCGCAGTGCCGATTTTACCCTGGATGATTTCCTGGAGCAGCTTCAAGAGGTAAAGAAACTGGGGCCGATCCAGCAAATCATCAGCATGCTTCCGGGGCTGGGGAATATGAAAAAGCTTAAGGAACTGGGAGACATTGATGACAGGGAACTGGTTTATGTAGAAGCCATCATCAGGTCCATGACTCCCTGGGAGCGAGCCCATCCCCATGAGATTAACGGTAGCCGCCGCCGGCGAATAGCCCGGGGCAGCGGGACTTCGGTACAGAAGGTTAATAGCGTTTTAAAGCAATTTGAGCAGACGCGCAAAATGATGCGCCAGCTGGCTGAAATGGGCAGGGGGGGCAAGAAAGGGGCCAGGCTGCCCAGAAACCTGTTTTCGGGTAAGGACAATCCCTTATTCTAGTTCTGATTCAGAATGAGCTGCTAAGGCAGGCTGGATGCGGCCACTTATACCTCGCATCCAGCCAGTTTCTCTGAATATATTTACATATTTTAGAAGAGGAGGTGAAATTACTTTGGCTGTTAAAATCAGGCTGAGGAGGATGGGGGCCAAGAAAAACCCTTTTTACCGTATAGTGGTGGCTGATTCCCGTTCCCCCCGGGATGGCCGGTTTGTGGAGGAATTGGGGTATTATGATCCCCTGAAAGAACCGGCAGAAATAAAGATTGATGAAACCAGGGCGCTCAAGTGGCTTAAAAACGGTGCCCAGCTAACCGATACTGCCCGGGCGTTATTCCAGAAAGCCGGGTTATTGAATAAACCCGCCGGGGAGAGCCAGTAGTTTGGGGAGGTCTAAAGGGTAATGAAAGAAGTGGTGGAGATCCTGGCCAAGGCCCTGGTGGATCAACCCGATAAAGTAAGTGTTAATATGATTGAAAAAGATAAGTCCTGCCTGATAGAGCTCAAAGTAGCTCCAGAAGATATGGGCAAGGTAATTGGCAAGCAGGGTCGCATTGCCAGGGCTATTCGCACGGTAGCCAAGGCTGCGGCCGCCAGACAGCGTAAAAAGGTAACCGTGGAGATAGTATAGTATAGTAGTATAAAAAGAAATGGGGGAGGGGATATTTACCTCCCCCGTGAATATCTGGGCCCGCAGGGGTGAGGCGGCAGGCGATGGTCTATGGAAAAAATGACCCTTATGGTTCCTGTGCTGGTTAAAGTTAAGGTTACCGATAAGTACAAACAGGCCTTGAGTGCCGATATTCAGCAGGCCATTCACCAGCTTGATATGCAGATGCAGCACCTGGAATTTCAGGCCCGGCGCGTAGTTGCCGAGCTGGAAAAGAAAAATCCTCAGGGTATTCCTGCAGCACGGCAGCAGATCGAACAGGAGCGCAGCCGCAGGTTGGAGGCCAGGGAAAAATTAGTAGATAAGCTAAAGGAAGTAGCCCGGCTGAATCCGGGGGAGGAGGTTGTTCAGGGCCAGCTTCAGTGCCTGGTGGAATTAAAAGTGGGGGATAATTTCCAGGAAATTGTAAGCAGGGAGATCATTCTGGAAGATGGGATGGTCATCGAAATCCGGTCAACTGGAGGGAATGTTTCCGGTGGTTGATTTCATTAACATTGGTAAAATTGTTACCACCCAGGGTCACCGCGGGGAAGTGCGGGTGATGCCCCTTACCGATTTTCCCGAACGTTTTGAGCAAATGGACGAGGTATTAATTTATCACAATGGGGAAAGGAAAACCTATCATATTGAGAAAACATGGTACCATAAAAGCTTTGTCATTCTCAAGTTCAGGGAAGTGCAGGATATGAATGCGGCTCTGGCTTTAAGGGGGGCATTCCTGCAGGTGACACCGGATCAGCTGGTTGACCTTCCCGAGGACACATATTATGTTTTTGAGATTATCGGCCTGGATGTATATACCCCGGAAGAGGGCTGGCTGGGAAAGGTTACCGATGTCCTGGCCACAGGTGCCAATGACGTTTACGTGGTGGAGGGAGAAGACGGCCGGCCCCTGCTGATACCGGCATTGAAGAGCGTGGTAAAGAAAGTTGATCTGGATAAAAAACGCATGGTGGTAGAACTGCCTCCGGGTTTGAAGGATTAACGGGTGATCTGCCATGATAGTGGATATATTAACCCTGTTTCCGGAGATGTTTGCTGGCCCTTTTGACGCCAGTATTATTAAAAGGGCGAGGGAAAAAGGCCTGGTGGAAATCAACCTGATCAACATCAGGGATTTTTCCCGTAATAAGCACCGCACCGTGGATGATACTCCCTATGGCGGCGGGGCCGGTATGGTGATGGCTCCCGAACCTTTATTTGAAGCCATGGACTGGATTCATGCCCACCGTGGCCGGCCCGGGAGGGTTATCTTACTGTGCCCGGCCGGACGCCCCTTCAACCAGGAGATGGCGGCAGAACTGGCCCGGGAGAGGCATCTGGTCTTCATCTGCGGGCATTATGAAGGTATTGACGAAAGGGTGGCCGAGCACCTGGTTACGGATGAAATTACCATAGGTGATTACGTGCTCACCGGCGGTGAGTTGCCGGCCATGGTGGTGGTGGATGCCGTATGCCGCTTGATTCCCGGGGTGCTGGGAGAAAGGGCGTCGACAGTTGAGGAATCCTTTAGCGATGGCCTGCTGGAATATCCCCATTATACCAGGCCCAGGGAGTACCGGGGCTACTGTGTACCGGAGGTGCTCTTAAGCGGCCATCACGAAAAGATCCGCCTCTGGCGGCGGCGGCAATCTTTGCTGCGCACCCTGGCCAGCCGCCCGGAGCTGCTGGCCAGGGCTTCCCTGACCGACGAAGACAGAAAAATCCTGGCCTCGGTTCTGGAAGAAATAAAAAGCCTGATTTAGGACCGTGAAATTTGTGTAGGCGTACATAACGCATTCAACGTCACAAATGACCGCCGTTTTGCACGAAGCGAGCGACCTTGAGCCGAGCAGATGCCAAACTTGGCGAGAACGAGGGCGGAGGCGGGGCCGAGGGCACGGATGCCCGAGGCCGGCCCCTGAGGCATGGATGCCGAATGGGCCGGGAACCCCGCCGGAGCCCGAGGTCGAGCGCTAGTTTGGCCTGCGAGGCTCACCGGAGCGAGCGTGTGCAAAACGGCAGGCGGGTCTTCCAGTAATGCCTTGCTTTGCTGGTAATCGCTGTGCTATAATTTATTCTGTTGATTTACGGACGGTCCGGTGTTGGACTTATCATATGACCGTCGTCCAGCAGGAAAGGGGGGCTTAAGATGAACCTGATTCAATCCCTGGAGCAGGAACAGATGAAAACAGATATTCCCGACTTCCGTCCCGGGGACACGGTAAGGGTGCATGTCAAGGTGGTGGAAGGAAACCGGGAGCGGGTTCAGGTGTTTGAGGGAGTAGTTATCCGCCGCCGCGGTGGCGGCCTGAGCGAGACTTTTACCGTGCGCCGGGTATCCTATGGCGTGGGAGTGGAAAGAACCTTCCCCCTGCATTCTCCCAGGATTGAACGGATCGAGGTAGTCCGGCGGGGCCATGTGCGGCGGGCCAGGCTCTATTACCTGCGTCAGCTGCGGGGCAAAGCTGCCCGGATTCGGGACAGAAGATAGTCATAATATCTTTACCCTGGGGACTGTCGCGGCAGTCCCTTTTTGGCTTTTATGCCTGGTGGGAGGGAAGCGAGCGTGGAGGATGTGGACCGCGAAACGAATCTTGCTGAAACAACCCGGCAGCCTGGAAACAAGAAGTCTACGCTGGGAGAAATTCTTGAATCGGTGGTTATAGCCGTTCTCCTGGCGGTCGTTATAAGACTTTTTATTCTGGCTCCTTTTTATATACCATCGGGTTCCATGGAGCCGACCCTGCAAATTGGAGACCGCATTATTGTCAGCAAGCTGGCCTATCGTTTTGGTGAGCCCCGGCGGGGTGATATTGTGGTCTTTAAATATCCCCTGGATCCCAGCCGGGATTTCGTCAAGCGGCTGATTGGCCTGCCGGGTGAGACGGTGGCATTACGGGATAATCGCCTTTACATTAACGGGCAACTGGTGGAAGAGAACTACTTACCCCCGGATATTCATTTTGCCGATTTTGGCCCGGTAAAGGTTCCCCCGGGGTATTATTTAATGCTGGGCGATAACCGCAATAACAGCGATGACAGCCGTGTTTGGGGTCCCCTTCCCCGGGAGAACATAATAGGAAAGGCTATTTTAATTTACTGGCCCCTTGAGCGCATCGGTTTGCTGCATTAAAAGGTGATTTGAGATGCCCGTTCAGTGGTTTCCCGGCCATATGGCCAGAGCCAGGCGGCTGGTTCAGGAGAATCTCAAACTGGTAGATGTGGTTATTGAGCTGCTGGATGCCCGGATTCCAGCCAGCAGCCGTAACCCGATAATCGAAGAAATTGCGGCCAGGAAGCCCCATCTGGTGGTGCTGAACAAGGAAGATCTTGCCGACCCGCACCTTACCCGGATGTGGCTGCAGTGGTTTTCTGCTCGCGGTCTGCCGGCCCTGGCGGTAGATTCCGCCCGGAAAAAAGATCTGGTGGAAGTTCCGGTGCAGGTGAAGCGCCTGGCGGAAAATAAAATAGCTTCCCTGGTTGCCCGCGGCAGGCGTCCTCCCCCTCCCCGCTGCATGGTCGTGGGTATACCCAACGTGGGCAAGTCTTCCTTTATTAATGCTTTAGCTGGTTCCCGCGTTACCCGTACGGGTAATCGCCCAGGGGTTACCAGGGGGCCGCAGTGGATTCGTCTTGCCGGAGAGGTGGAGCTTCTGGATACCCCCGGTGTGCTCTGGCCCAAGTTTGAAGATCCCCGGGTGGGTCTGAAGCTTGCTGCCACCGGTGCTATAAAAGAAGAGGTTTTTGATGTGGAAGAGGTGGCTGCCTGGCTGGTGGAGTGGTTGCGGCAATCTTCTCCCGCATCTTTAAAAAAACGTTACGGTCTGGAAGAACTTCCATCCCGGGGATACGAGGTGCTGGAACTGATTGGTGCCAGGCGGGGCCTGGTAGGGCGGGGAGGCAGGGTTGATCTCTACCGGGCCTCTATTCACCTGTTGAAGGAGTTTCGTGATGGGTGTCTGGGACGGTTTACACTGGATGCTCCTCCTGGATAATGAAAAAAAGGGAGGAAAAAATCTTTTCCCCGGGGAGGGATTTGTGCCTAAACCGCGAAAATTTTACTTTAGTAATATTGTTGTGCTCACGACAGTAACATAGCAATAAGGGGCATGACAATCATTGGGTTGCCTGGAAGACTGGTTTCGATACGAAGAAGAACTTTATGCGCGGGGTTATTCCCTGGTGGCCGGGGTGGATGAAGCCGGGCGGGGTCCCCTGGCCGGCCCGGTGGTGGCGGCGGCCGTGATTTTACCTGGCCGGGTGTTCCTCCCCGGGCTAAACGACTCCAAGAAGGTTTCCCCCGAGCGGAGGGAGGACCTGGCTCACCGGATTAAACAGGTGGCTCTGGATTGGGCCATCGGTATCTCTACCGTTAACGAGATAGAGCTTTTAAACATTCATTTTGCCTCCCTTTTGGCCATGCGCCGGGCAGTACAGGGTTTGTCGGTGGTGCCGCAGTTCTTGCTCGTAGATGGCCGCTTTCCTCTGAATTTATCTTTGCCCCAGCGAGCCCTGGTGGGGGGAGACGCCTCCAGTGCTTCTATTGCCGCGGCATCTATTCTGGCCAAGGTTACCAGGGACCAGCTCATGCAGGTTTGCCACCATCTCTACCCGCAATACGGCTTTGACCGCCACAAGGGCTATCCCACTTCCGCTCACCGGCAGGCTCTGGCCCGCTGGGGGCCGTGCCCTCTGCACCGGGCCGGCTTCCGTGGAGTGCAGTAGTTTTTGCAGGCGGATAAAATCCCTGCGCCGGGGAGTTACAGAATTCACAAGTCATTTTTTACCGGGCCCTGAAACAGCCCGGTTTGATGTGGAGTGAATTTACTTGGGAAAGGGGGGAGATAAGGGTGCTTTCGGAATGGACGGGGGTACTGTTATTTCTCATCGGTGGGTTGCTTGTTGGTGGCGGAGCTATAGTAATCAGTCATTTGATTCACCCGCGTCGTTACCAGGGGCAGAAGTATGAGCCCTATGAGTGCGGCGTGGACACCATTGGCCCCACCTGGGTGCAGTTCAAGGCCAGCTATTTCCTCTACGCTTTGCTTTTTGTCATTTTCGACGTGGAAACAATTTATCTGTATCCATGGGCCGTAAAGTTTCAGAGCCTGGGGTTGTTTGCTTTTATTGAGATGATCATCTTCCTCTTCATTTTAATTGTGGGCCTCTGGTATGCCTGGAAGGAAGGAGCGTTGGAATGGAAGTGACCAAGGATAACCACCCGGTGGAAAAACTGACGAAGGACCCGGCAGTTGTCGATGAGGTCAAGCGATTGGTTCATATCGCCCCTTTGGAAAAGCTCCTGAATATTGCCCGGGCCCATTCCCTGTGGCCGCTGAGCTTCGGCCTGGCCTGCTGTGCCATTGAGGCTTTGATGGCCGCCAACGGCCCGCGTTTTGACATTTCCCGTTTTGGCTATGAAGTAGCCCGGGGGTCCCCACGACAGGCGGATGTTATGGTGGTAGCCGGTACGGTAACTAAAAAGTCGGCACCTTTTGTGTTCCGCCTGTATGAACAGATGAGTGAGCCCAAATGGGTCATTGCCGTGGGGAGCTGTGCCATTTCCGGGGGGCCCTTTGTAGATTCCTATTATGTTGTTCCCGGGGTGGATAAGCTTTTGCCGGTGGATGTTTACGTACCCGGCTGCCCGCCCCGGCCCGAGGCGATTATCGAAGGCTTTCTGATGCTGCGGGACAAAATCAAGAATCCAAAGGTGGTGACACTGCCCCGTGGCTAGTTATGAACCGCCTGTACAGTTGCTGGAAGCGCTGAAGGAAAAATTTCCCGCCATCGAGATCGCCGGGGAAGGGGAGCTCCTTGTTCCCGCCGGAGATCTCATTCCCGTGATGACTGAATTAAAGGAAAACCCTGACTATGCATTTGATTTTCTGACCAACCTCACGGCAGCCGATTACCCGGATCGGTTTGAGGTTGTTTACAACCTGGTCTCCTTTAAACACAATTACACCCTGATGGTCAAGGTGAAGCTGGAGGACAAGGAGAACCCTGCCGCACCTTCCCTGTGCCCGCTCTGGGGTGGGGCCAGATGGCAGGAACGGGAGGTATACGATTTGATGGGGATCAACTTTACGGGTTATCCCGGCCATCCCACCCGCATCCTCCTGGACGATAGCTTCAAGGGCCACCCCTTGCGCAAGGATTTCCAATGGGAAGGTGGCAGGGAGTAGCCTTCCACGATTTTCGGGAGGTGTGTCAATGAAAACACAAACTTACGTGCTCAACATGGGTCCCCAGCATCCCAGTACCCACGGTGTGTTCCGGATCATCCTGGAACTGGACGGCGAGGTGGTGGTGAAGGCCACTTCCGTTCCCGGCTACCTGCACCGGGGTATTGAAAAGCTGGCGGAAGCCCGGACCTACACCCAGGTCATTCCCTACACCGACCGCATGGACTACCTGGCCTCGATGCTCATGAACTGGGGTTATGTGGCGGCGGTGGAAAAATTAATGGGTATAGAAGTTCCTGAGCGGGCCGAGTACATTCGGGTAATTGTGGGCGAGCTCTCGCGGATCGCCAGTCATATGGTGGCCGTGGGTACCTACAGTATGGATATAGGTGGGGTTACCGGCTTCCTCTACACCTTCCGGGACCGGGAGCGGGTGCTGGATCTCCTGGAAATGGTTTCCGGTTCCCGCATGACTTTCAGCTATTTCCGTATTGGGGGAGTAGCCGATGATTTACCCCCCGAGTTTTTCCCACCCCTGCAGAAATTCTTAAAGGATCTGCCGTCCCTGTGCGACGAATACGACGGCCTGATCACGGGCAACGAGATCTTCCAGGCCCGGACGAAATACGTGGGGATCATCACTCCCGAGATGGGTATCAATTACAGCCTGAGCGGTCCTGTTTTAAGGGGCAGCGGTATTCCCTATGACCTGCGCAAGGTCCGGCCTTACGGCGTTTACGACCGCTTTGATTTTGAAGTGCCGGTGGGGAAAAACGGGGACTGCTTTGACCGCTTTGTCTGCCGGATCAAGGAAATCCGCCAGTCGGCCCGTATCATCCAGCAGGCGGTGGAGGGCCTGCCCGAAGGCCCCATTATGGCTAAAATACCCAAAGTGATCAAACCCCCCGCCGGGGAGGCCTATGCGGAAATTGAAAGCTCCAAGGGTATCCTGGGTTGTTATGTAGTTAGCGACGGTAGCCCCAAGCCCTACCGGGTGCATTTCCGCCGGCCCTCCTTCATTAACCTGGGCTATCTGGATGAATTGCTGGTAGGCTGGAAGATTGCCGACGTCATCGCCATCCTGGGCAGTCTGGATATAGTTCTGGGTGAAGTTGATTGCTAAAAAATGGAGTTAGGGGAGAAGAGGCATGGGTGAAAATATTTTTACCGGTATTGCCGCGGGCCTGCGAACCTATCTGGCCGGTGCCGGTGTGCCTCCCTTGGCCAGCGAATTTATCGTCATGGTCGTTAAGCTACTGGCAGTTATTATATTTGTTTCCCTCAACGTCGTCTGGCTGGTGTACATGGAGCGGAAGGTCGCCGCTTATATCCAGTGCCGGATCGGACCCAACCGGGTTGGTCCCAAGGGCCTGCTCCAGACTGTAGCAGACGTGGTGAAACTCCTGGCCAAGGAAATTATTATCCCGCGGCGGGTGGATAAGGTCGTTTACCTGGCTGCTCCCATTCTTGTTTTTGTACCCCCGATGCTGGCTTTTGCCGTCATACCGTGGGGAGATGGTATGGCCCCCATCGACCTGAATATAGGTGTCTTCTATATACTGGCTGTTGGTTCTCTATCCACCATCATTTTCTGGATGGGCGGCTGGTCCTCCAACAACAAATACTCCCTGGTGGGCGGTATGCGGGTGGTGGCCCAGATGGTCAGTTACGAGCTGCCCCTGGTGCTTTCCCTGCTGGGAGTGATCATGCTGACCGGAACCCTGAGCATCACCGAAATTGTCAATGCCCAGCGCGGCACGTGGTTCATTTTTGCACAGCCCCTGGCTTTCCTGATTTATTTCATTGCCGGGGTTTCCGAGGTCAACCGTGTTCCCTTTGACCTGGTGGAAGGTGAGTCGGAGATCATTGCCGGTCCCTATACCGAGTACAGCGGCATGGCCTACGCCATGTTCATGCTGGCGGAATATAGCAGCATGATGGTCATATCCTGCATGTGTACCATCATGTTCCTGGGTGGCTGGCTGGCACCCTTCGGGTGGACCTTCCTGCCTTCCTGGTTCTGGTTCTTTATCAAGGTTTACCTCATGAACTTCATCTTTATGTGGATCCGCTGGACTTACCCCCGTATCCGGGTTGACCAGTTAATGGGCTTTGGATGGAAAGTGCTGGTACCGCTTTCCCTGGCCAACATATTTGTGACCGGTGTAGGTATGTACATTTACCGGGCGATAGGGTGGTGATTGAATGTTCGGACAAGGTCTATTAAAAGGCCTGGCCATCACCTGGAAGGAACTGTTTACCAGGAAGGTAACTGTGCAATATCCAGAGGAAAAGGTTCCCCTGCCTGAACGTTACCACGGTCGCTTTGAACTGGATGTGGATAAATGCATTGCCTGCGGCCTGTGTGCCAGCGCCTGCCCCAACAAGGTAATTCAGATTACCAGGGAAAAGGTGGGCAAAAAGCAGTACCTGACCAAATATGTCATGCGTATCGAATATTGCCTGTTTTGCGGGCTGTGTGTGGAGTCGTGCAATAAAGATGCCCTTAAGTTCAGCCATGTAATCAACATGAACCAGTATTACCGGGACAAGGTGCGCCTGGTGCTGGTGGATCGTCCTGCTCCCGAAGCTTTACCCGAGGAGGAGCCGGCAGAAGCCGCTGCCGAACATCCGGCGGGGGCCCGGGCCAAGACCGCCAGGGCAGAAGTGGCCGCCGGCAAGGCTCCTGGCGAGGAGGGTTAATTTATATGGAAGGCATTTGGATGACTGCCGCTTTCTACCTGCTGGCCGCCACCATCCTGGGATCGGCTCTCCTGGTGGTCGTGCTCAGGAACATCGTGCACTCGGTGCTCTGGCTGGCGGTGTGTTTTGTGGCCATGGCCGGTCTGTTCCTGACCCTGGACGCCGATTTTCTGGCCGCAGTGCAGGTACTGGTGTATGCCGGTGCGGTATGTATCATGGTGGTTTTCGGTATCATTCTCATTCAACGTGGTAATATGGGAAGCACCAACCTGTTTAATAACCAGACCAAGGCTGCGGCAGGTGTGGTGGCCCTGGTACTGGTCGTCTGTGGCTATCTGGTTGCAACTACCCCGTGGGCCAGTCCCGCGGTTGCCGTACCGGAAAAAACCGTGGAAAGCATAGCTGAAATTATGCTGACCAAGTACGTAATACCTTTTGAAGTTGCTGCCATTCTCCTGCTGGTGGCCCTGGTGGGAGCCATTTTCCTGGCCAAGGAGGTAAAAGCCGATGTTCACAACGATTAGCCTCACCCACTACATGGTGCTATCGGCGCTGCTTTTTGGTATCGGTCTCTTTGGCGTGCTGGCCAAAAGGAATGCCATTGCAGTGCTCATCTGTATTGAGTTGATGCTCAATGCCGTGAATATTAACCTGGTGGCCATCAGCAAGTATATAACCCCCACCCTTTTCATGGGTCAGCTCTTTGCCATTTTCGTAATCACGGTGGCCGCTGCCGAAGTGGGGGTTGGGTTGGCCATCATCATTGCCATCTACCGCAACAGGGTATCGGTTAACCTGGATGACTTTGACTGGCTTAAGTGGTAGGAAAGGTGGGTGTCCAACGAGATGGTTGAATTTGCGATGCACCACGCCTGGCTGGTGCCCCTGCTGCCTGCTCTGGCCTTTTTAGCCATCGTCTTTTTGACCAGGCCTTGGCCCATGCTCAGCGCCCTGGTGGCCGTGGCCGGAATAGTGGGTTCCTTTATCGTTTCGGCCCTGGCAGCATACGGCGTGTTTACCAATCCGGCATTTAAGGAAGAACCCCTGGTCTACGCCGTGCGGTGGTTTTCCATGCCCGGCCTGCAGATAGACGTAGGGGTGCAGCTGGATCCCGTATCGGCCATGATGATTTTCATGGTCTCCATGGTGGCGTCCCTGATCTTTATTTACGCCATCGGTTACATGAAAGGCGATCCCGGCTTTTCGGTGTTCTTCTCCTATGTTTCCCTGTTTGCTGCCTCCATGCTCCTGCTGGCCATTTCCAGCAACCTGCTGGAAATGTTTGTGGCCTGGGAGCTGGTCGGTCTGTGTTCCTACCTCTTGATCGGGTTTTACAGCCACAAGATTTCCGCCCGGGAGGCGGCCAAAAAGGCTTTTATCACCTGCCGTGTTGCCGACTTCGGTTTATTGCTCGGGCTTTTATCGCTGCAAATTGTCTTTGGCACTTTGAACCTGGTGGAGCTTTCCGAAAAAATTGCTCACTTCGAGCAATATACCACTTTCGGCGTGTTAAGCCTCATTGCCGTGCTGGTGTTTATCGGGCCCATCGGTAAGTCGGGCCAGTTCCCCCTGCACGTGTGGTTGCCGGATGCCATGGAAGGCCCCACTCCGGTCAGCGCCCTGATCCACGCCGCTACCATGGTGGTGGCCGGTGTCTACCTGGTGGCCCGGACCATGTTCCTCTTCCACGAAGTGCCCAGTGCCATGGAACTGGTGGCCATCACCGGTGGTTTCACGGCCCTGTTTGCCGCCACCATTGCCGTCACCCAGCGGGAAATCAAGCGCATTCTGGCCTACTCCACGGTCAGCCAGATTGGTTATATGATGCTGGCCCTGGGGGTGGGCAGCATGACGGCCAGTCTGTTCCACATGTGGACCCATGCCTTCTTTAAAGCCCTCATGTTCCTGGGCGCCGGCAGCGTGCTGCATGCCCTGCACCACAAGGCGGACGTGTGGGAGATGGGCGGCCTGATCAGGAAAATGCCCATTACCGGCTGGACTTTTGTCATTGGTGGCCTGGCCATAGCCGGTATACCCCCCTTTGCCGGGTTCTGGAGCAAGGACGAAATCCTGGCCGTGACCCTGGAGAGTGGGCATTATGTCCTCTTTGTCATGGCTGCCTTTACCGCTTTCCTGACCGCCTTTTACATGTGGCGGCTGATCTTCCTGACCTTCTTTGGCGACGAGAATCCGGAGAACCACCCGCACGAATCTCCTCCGGTAATGACCCTGCCCTTGATCGGCCTGGCAATTCTATCGACTATTGGCGGCCTGGTGGGGACTCCCTGGGCGCCCTACTGGGGCGAGTGGATCTTCTTTGGTCATCCTCACCACGCAGAGCCCAACTACTGGGTCATGATCGGCTCCATCGTGCTGGCCGCAGCCGGCATTTACCTGGCCTACCAGCTCTACTGTGCGGATAAGACCAAAGCCAGGGCAAAGGAACTGGCCGAACGTTACAAGCACATCTACAACATCCTGTACAACAAGTACTATATTGATGAAATCTACCTCTGGTTCAACCATACCATCATTGATGGTGCGGCCAAGCTGTTCTACCTGTTCGACATCTATGTGGTGGACGGTATTATTGTTAACGGTCTGGGTAAGCTGACGTGCTTGCTTGGTGAAGGTATAAGGGTTAGCAATACCGGACGGCTCCAGAACTACGCCCTGGTATTTTTCCTGGGTGTGCTGGCCGTGGTGGTTCTCCTGGCCTTCACCGGTCCTTCGGCCGCCAGCCTGATTGTGGGGGGTGTGAAGTAAATGGAAAGCTTCCCCGTTTTGTTAACCATCCTGCTGGCTCCCGTGGTCGCGGCCGTGATTATGGCTTTTATCCCCCGGGAGGAGCACATGCTCATCAAGTGTGTTGCGGCAGCGGGAACTTTCGTGTCCATGGCTCTATCCCTGTACGTTTACTTTGCATATGACCAATCCCTGGGCGGCCTGCAGTTTGTGCAGCAGGTGCCGTGGATTAAGGACCTGGGCGTTACCTTCTACCTGGGTGTGGACGGCATCAGCCTGCCCATGCTGTTGCTGACCAACCTGATCGGTTTTTCGGCGGTTTTTGCCTCCTGGAATGTCGACCACCGTCCGCGGGATTTCTTCATCCTGCTGTGTCTCTTGATCACCGGTGTGATGGGCACCTTTGTGGCCCAGGACCTGTTCATCTTCCTCCTCTTCTACGAAGTAGTAGTTATCCCGATTTACATTCTGGTCATTATCTGGGGCAGCACCAAGCGGGTGACCAAGGAATACGCCGGTATGAAGCTGACCATCTACCTGCTGATTGGTTCGGCCTTTCTTCTGGTAGGCGTCATTGCCCTGTTCATGAAGACTGTTGCGGCAACCGGGGCGCCCGACATGAGTTTCGCCGGCCTGGCCAGGGCTGCCCGGGGCTTGAGCGACTTCGACCAGATTTGGCTTTTTGCCCTGATGCTTTTTGGCTTTGGCTCCCTGCTTTCCATGTGGCCTTTCCACTCCTGGTCGCCTGACGGTTATGCCGGTGCTCCCACGGCGGTGAGCATGATTCACGCCGGAGTGCTGAAAAAAATCGGGGGTTACGGTTTAATTCGTATCGCCCTTTACGTCCTGCCGGTGGGCGCTAAATTCTGGGCACCGGTGATTGCCGTGCTCGGTGTATGTGGCGTGGCCTATGCGGCTATGGCGGCCCTGGCCCAGAAAGACCTCAAGTATATCGTCGGTTACTCCAGCGTGAGCCACATGGGTTATGTGCTCCTGGCCGTGGCTTCCCTGAACGTCATCGGCTTAAACGGCGCCGTGGCCAACATGTTCGCCCACGGGATCATGGCGGCACTGTTCTTCTCCACCATCGGCTTCATTTACGAAAAGACCCACACCCGCTGGATTCCCGATCTGGGCGGATTGGCCCGGCAGACACCCCGCCTGGCCGTGGCCTTCATGCTGGCAGCTATGGCCTCGCTGGGCCTCCCCGGTCTGGTGAGCTTTGTGCCTGAATTTACCATATTCGTGGCCTCTTTTAAGGTATACGGTGGCCTGGCCGTGGTGGCCATTGCCGGGATTATCATCACCGCCCTTTATGCCCTGCGGGCCGGTGCTAACACCCTTTTTGGGCCGCCCCGTCCTGAGTATGACTCTCTGAAGGACATCCGGGGTCCCGAGCTGGTGCCCCTGGTTGTACTGGGTACCGTTCTGGTGGTGGGCGGTCTTCTCCCCTTCCTGCTCTTCGACATGGTCAATAGCGGCATCGTGCCCCTGATGGCCGAGATTAGCGGTGCGCTTCAGTTAGGGGGGAGTTTTTAGATGAATGTGGATCTCTCGTTGTTGGCGCCTGAGATTGCCACGGCCATCCTGGGCCTTGGTGTACTGATCCTGGGGTTGCTCGTTCCCAAAGGCTCCCGTCACGGCCTGGGCTGGGTTACGGCCCTGGGGCTGCTGGGAGTGCTGGGGTTGACCATCGCCGGGTGGAACAATCAGGGTTCCCTTTATGAAGGCATCTTTATCGTTGACCGGTATGCCATCTTCTTCAAGATAACCTTCCTCACGGCGGCCTTTCTGGTCACCCTGGGCTGTATGCGCTACGTTGACGAGATGGGCAATCAAAGCGAGTATTACAGCATGATGCTGTTTGCCACCCTGGGGATGATGGTGCTGGCTTCGGCCGGAGACTTCATGACCCTCTACCTGGGGTTGGAGCTCATGACCATTGCCTTTGTCGTGCTGGTGTGCTTCCGCCGTACCGAAACCAGGTCGGTGGAGGCCGGGATTAAATACGTGCTTCTGGCGGGAATGTCCTCGGCGGTGCTGTTGTACGGCCTGAGCCTGGTTTACGGTGTGACCGGGTCGGTGGTCATCTCCGAAGTGGGTCGGGCGGTAACCACAGAGCCCGTGCCCGCCCTGATCCTGGGCGTGGCCATGCTGGTGGCGGGCCTGGGTTTCAAGATTTCCGCCGTGCCCTTCCATATGTGGACGCCGGATGTGTACGAAGGGGCACCCACACCGGTGACCTCCTTCCTGGCCGTAGGCTCCAAGGCAGCCTCTTTTGCCATCCTGCTGCGGGTGTTTATTGCAGCCCTGCCTGGACTGTGGGCGCACTGGACCATGCTGGTGGCCATCCTGGCCGCAGTTACCATCATTGTGGGTAACCTGGTGGCCATTCCCCAGACCAATATCAAGCGCCTGCTGGCGTACTCCAGTATTGCCCAGGCCGGTTATATCCTGGTCGGGCTGGTAACGGCCAGTGAAGCGGGGATTAAGGGCGTTATGTTCTATGCGTTCCTGTACGTCTTTGCCACCATCGGTGCCTTTACTGTGGTCACGTATTTCTATAATGTTACCGGCAGTGATGAGATCAAGGACTATGCGGGCTTGAGCCAGCGTTCGCCCTTAATGGCTGCGGTTATGGTCATCTCCATGCTCTCCATGGCCGGTATCCCACCCCTGGCGGGCTTTGTGGGCAAGTTCTATCTCTTCAAAACCATTGTAGATAATTACCTGTGGCTGGCCTTCATAGGCCTGATTATGAGTATGGTTTCAGTTTACTACTACTTGCGGGTGGCCCTGGTAATGTACCGGGATGAGCCGGCCGATAGCTCACCCATTTCGCTGAGCGGCCCTGTGGCCCTGACCCTGATCATCGCCATGGTGGCCACCCTGGTGCTGGGCATTTACCCGGGACCCCTTTCGGAGGTAACCAATACAGCGGCCCATTCCTTCTTCTTCCATTAATCAGTCATGAAACCGCAGGCAGGTTGAGAGCGGGGTTTTAAAATGCCCCGCTCTTATCGTTTCATGCGCCCTTACGGGATTAAAAGCTCCCCCGTAGGAGAAGGTAAAGTCCGTATCGCTATCCCCCTATTAGTAATTTCTGGTATTATATGATTTTAAAACTACTGGTGTTCTATGCCCAATTAATCAATAAGTTTATTATTTATGGAAAAAGGAATTTAAAAAAGTCTGGCGAATCTTAGCTTGAAAGGTGAACAAATGGGAACGGAGTGATGTTGAAGTGACCGGAGATCTGGCCATGGAAGCGAGAAACAGGGCGGGGAACTACTTTCGTGAAGGGTTCAATTGTGCCGAGTCCATTTTTTTGACATTCCGGGAATTAATCGCTCCGGAGGTAGACCGGAATCTCGTGCGCATGACCACCGGTTTTGGAGGTGGGTTGGGGCATGCGGGGTGCATGTGCGGGGCACTGACTGCTTCCACGATAGTTATCGGTTTGCTCAGTGGCCGTACCGATCACCAGCAGGATCGCTTCCGCACTTATGGTCTGGCTAAAGATTTTCACGACAGGTTTGAGGAAAAGTTCGGGGTTACCTGCTGCCGGGCTTTAAACCCCCACCCCTTCGATACACCGGAACACCTGCGCCATTGTCTGAAAATTACCGGAAACACGGCCAGGCTGCTGGCAGAGTTTCTGCTGGAGAAAAAACTGGTGCCGGTAAAATAAGGAGGAACTGGTGGCTCTGCAGAGAAAAATACAGGGGCGTAAAGGCGAAGATGAAGCGGCCCGTTACCTGACTGAAAGAGGCTACCAATTGCTGAAGCGTAATTTTCGTTGTCCGTACGGTGAAGTGGATATCATTGCCCTGGACGGTCCGGTGCTGGTTTTTGTGGAGGTACGCAGCAGGTCAACGGAGAACTACGGTTTACCCCAGGAGAGTATAACCGAAGAAAAGCGTGGCCGGCTGCGCCGGACGGCCCGTTATTACCTGGCGGCCAGCGGAGGACACAGGGGGCCGGTGCGCTTTGATGTCCTGGCTATTAAATATAAACGCGATGGACGGGTGGAGTTTCTGGAACATATAAAAAATGCATTTTGAGGCAGGAAAATAAAATTTTATGTAGAAGGTAATTATTTGTCCCGGGTTCCCCCGGGAGGCAAATTTGAGCACATCTATCTGTGTACAGTTTAATAGCTTGAGATACCGGATGACAGCTGCTTGAAGGGCGGGCAATGATTGCTCTGGTATGATGACGTCCTTTTTAAGTAGCTGGACGGACCTCTGGAGAGATTCCCTTCCCGTGGGAAGGGAACACCGACGGGGCAAGTTTCCGTAGGGAAACGAAACTCTCAGGTTCCAGGACAGAGGAGGTTGTGATAAGCTTCCTTCTCTGTCCTTTGTTTTTTGGGGCAGCTGGTCATAATAATGTCAGGTTGATGTCAGGAGGTATCTGCTGTGGAGAACCTACGTAAAACCCCCCTTTACGCCAGGCACCTTGAGATGGGGGGAAAAATGATTAACTTCAGTGGCTGGGCATTGCCGGTCCAGTACAGGAGTATTATTGAGGAGCACCAGGCTGTGCGGGAGAGGGCAGGCCTTTTTGATGTTTCCCATATGGGGGAGATACGGATCAGCGGCTCCGGTGCCCTGGAGCTGCTGCAGAAAGCCGTTACCAATGATGTTTCCAGACTTCTGCCGGGCCATGTTCTTTATAGTCCCGTATGTAATCCCGGTGGGGGCGTGGTTGACGATATCCTGGTGTACCGGCTGGGAGATAATGAATTTTTACTGGTGGTTAATGCCGCCAACAGGGAGAAGGATTTCTCCTGGTTCAAGCAACTGGCCGTGGAATTTCCAGGGGTCTGCATTGCAGATATTTCCAGCCAGATGGCCCAGCTTGCCCTGCAGGGTCCCCTCTCCGTACAGATTCTGGCCAGGTTAACTTCAGCCGATCCGGGTTCCCTGCCCTATTACCGGGCCAGTTTGGGTGTGGAGGTGGGCGGCGTAAAATGTATGCTTTCCCGCACCGGCTATACGGGCGAAGATGGTTTTGAACTTTATTGCGCAGCAGAGGAAGCGTGCCGGCTGTGGGATGAGATTATGACTGCCGGAGAAAAAGATGGTTTAATGCCGTGCGGCCTGGGTGCCCGGGATACACTGCGCCTGGAAGCAGCACTGCCCCTTTATGGCCATGAACTCGATGAAGATATTACCCCCCTGGAAGCAGGGCTGGAGCGCTTTATTTGCTGGCAAAAGGATTTTACTGGAAAGGAGGTGCTCTTGCAGAAGAAGGAAATGGGAGTTCGGCGCCGCCTGGTTGGTCTTGAAATGGTGGACCGGGGCATCCCCCGGAAGGGGTATACCCTGACCAGCAACGGGCAGGTTATTGGTGAAATAACTTCCGGTACCCAGAGCCCCACACTGGAGAAAGCACTGGGGTTGGGGTATGTATCCGTGGAGTCCGCGGCCGTAGATACCGTAGTAGAAGTGGAAATACGGGGACGGAACTACCCGGCCAGAGTAGTACCCGTGCCTTTTTACCGGAAAAAACGCACGGTGTAAAAGGTTAGGCATGCCGGGACGATTGTTCGAGACTATTTTAGTTCAAGTTTTTAAAGGGGGTTTTATTTATGTATCCTGCAGATCTGAAATATTCCAAAGATCACGAGTGGATTCGCGTGGAAGGTAATCGCGGGAGGGTTGGCATCACCCATTACGCCCAGGAAACCCTGGGGGACGTGGTTTATGTAGATTTGCCCCGGGTCGGTGATATGGTAAAAGCCGGGGAATCTTTCGGTACAGTGGAATCGGTGAAATCGGTTTCCGATCTCTATGCGCCGGTTAGCGGTGAAGTGGTGGAAGTTAACCGGGAAGTGATGGATCATCCTGATCTGATAAATAAGGATCCCTATGGCGGTGGCTGGTTGATTATCATTGAGATGAGCGATCCCGGTGAACTGGATAACCTGATGGATGCCCGCGCCTATGAGGAAATGGTGAAAGAGGGTTGAGCCATAAATGCGGTACCTCCCCAATACAACAGCTGACCGGCAAAAAATGATGGCGGACATAGGCATTAGTTCAGTTGAGGAACTCTTTGCCGATATACCGGAACAGGTGCGATTAAAAAGGGAACTGAACCTGCCAGAGGCCCTGGCTGAGCCGGAACTGGTGCGCCATCTGGAAGACCTGGCCGGGAAAAATGGTGATACGAGCCGATACACCTGTTTTTTGGGTGGGGGTTATTACGACCATTATATTCCGGCAGTAATCCCCGCCCTGCTGTCCCGTTCCGAGTTTTATACCGCCTATACTCCCTACCAGGCTGAAATCAGCCAGGGTACCCTGGCCGCTATTTATGAGTTTCAAACCATGATCTGTGAATTAACCGGCATGGACGTGGCCAATGCCTCCATGTATGATGGGGCTACGGCGCTGGCTGAAGCTGCAGCGGTGGCCACGGGGGCAACCCGCCGGCAACGGGTTGTGGTGTCCAGGACGGTTCATCCGGAATACCGGCAGGTTTTAAAAACTTACCTGGAACCCCGTGGTGTGGAGCTGGTGGAGCTGCCCTGTACCAATGGGGTAACCACAGGAGATAACCTGGATCGTTATATAAACCGTCAAACGGCAGCGGTACTGGTGCAGCAGCCGAATTTCTTTGGCTGCCTGGAAGATGTGTATTCTCTGCAGCGGGCTGCCAGCGGGGTGGGAGCGCTGTTTATTGTCAGCGCTGATCCCATATCCCTGGGCCTGTTGAAGCCCCCGGGGGAATACGGGGCCAGCATTGTGGTAGGAGAAGGGCAGTCCCTGGGTCTGCCCCTGAGCTTCGGTGGTCCCGGTTTCGGGTATTTCGCTGCCAGGGAAGAGTTCCTGCGGCGCATTCCGGGAAGGGTGGTGGGGGCTACCAGCGATGCCCGCGGTCGCAGGGGATTCGTTTTAACCCTCCAGGCCCGGGAGCAGCATATTCGACGGGAAAAAGCTACCTCCAACATTTGTTCCAACCAGGCCCTGTGTGCCCTGGCGGCTACTATTTATCTTTCAACCATGGGTCCGGAGGGCTTGCGCCAAGTTGCCAGCCTTTGTGCTCAAAAGGCTGCCTACGCTAAAAAACGTTTGAATGCCGTTAAGGGAATTTCGGTAGCCTTCGATGTCCCTTCCTTTAAAGAGTTTGTTATCAAAAGTGAATATCCCCTGAACCTGATTCAGGAGTCGCTATTACGTCACGGCCTGGTCGCCGGCCCGGATCTTGGACGCTATTATCCTGAACTCGCCGGTCACCTGCTGGTAGCCGTCACCGAAAGGCGTACCAGGGAAGAAATTGACCGGCTGGCTGAAGCCCTGGAGGAGGTGGTAGGATGAATAGCATATGGAACGAAAAGCTCATTTTTGAGCTGGGAGCTCCGGGTCGCCGGGCCTTCTCCCTTCCCGCCAGTGATGTACCTGAAATGGAACTGGACTGGCCAGAAAATATTTTCCGGGAAGAAGCTCCCGGCCTTCCGGAAGTAAGTGAGCCGGAACTGGTAAGGCATTATACCGCTCTCTCCCGTTTAAACCACGGGGTGGACACTGATTTCTACCCTCTGGGTTCCTGTACCATGAAATATAACCCCAAGGTGGATGAAGCCCTGGCTGCCCTGCCCGGATTTGCAGGTATTCACCCCTACCTGCCGGAAGAGCTGGTCCAGGGAGCTTTACAGTTAATTTACGAGATGGAAGCTTACCTGGCAGAGATCAGCGGTATGGACCGGGTGACCATGCAGCCTGCAGCGGGAGCCCATGGGGAACTTACGGGCATACTGCTGGTTCGGGCCTACCACCGGTGCCGGGGAGAGAATCGCACCAGGATCCTTGTTCCGGATTCGGCGCACGGAACCAACCCGGCTACGGCGGCCATGGCCGGTTATCAGGTTGTCAGTGTGCCCTCGGATCAGCGGGGCGGGGTGGATGTGGCTGCCCTGGGAAAATTGCTGGATGAACGGGTAGCTGGGCTCATGCTTACCAATCCCAACACGCTGGGGTTGTTTGACGAAAACATTCACATCATTGCCGATATGGTTCATAAGGTGGGCGGGCTGTTATATTACGATGGGGCCAATACCAATGCCATTATGGGTTACACCCGTCCTGGAGACATGGGTTTCGATGTAGTGCATTTTAACCTGCACAAAACATTTGCCACGCCACATGGTGGTGGCGGGCCGGGAGCCGGGCCGGTAGGGGTGAAAAAGGATCTGGTACCTTTCCTGCCCGTACCTCTCGTGGACTTCGATGGTAAGCGTTATTATTTTAACTATGACCTGCCTCATTCCATAGGCAAAGTGCGTTCTTTTTATGGTAATTTTGGTGTAGTGGTTAAGGCTTACGCTTATATCCGCTCCCTGGGAGCCGAGGGATTGAAACAGGTAAGCCGGGATGCTGTGCTCAATGCCAACTACCTTATGGCCCACTTGAAAAAATATTTTTACCTGCCTTATGATCGTTTTTGCAAGCATGAATTTGTCATTTCGGGCAAGTGGCAAAAGGAGCGTAACGGGGTGAAGACCCTGGATATGGCCAAGAGACTTTTGGACTACGGGTTTCACCCGCCGACCATTTACTTTCCCCTGATCGTGGAAGAGGCAATGATGATTGAACCAACAGAAACGGAAAGCAAAGAAACCCTGGACCGTTTTATCGATGCCATGATCAGGATTGCCCGGGAAGCAGAGGAAGAGCCTGAAAAGATAAAGGGTGCTCCCTATACCACTTATATCGGCCGGCTGGATGAGGTCGCCGCAGCCCGGAAGCCCGAGCTGCGCTGGCGTGCCGGGAAATGAAGGTTAAGTTTTTCCCGTAATTGGCCCGGGCGGTTTACCGTCCGGGCCGCCAGGGAGGAGGCTGTATGTGTTCGTGGAGAAAATAGAAGCAGCTTTAAGTTCCTGGCCCCGTCGATGGCGCCTGCTGGATACGGGGGCAGCTGACGGGGCTACCAATATGGCCATCGATGAAGCTATATTGATTCATCACAGTCGTGGAGAAGTTCCCCCAACCCTGCGTTTTTACCGCTGGGAACCGCCTACCCTGTCCCTGGGTTATTTTCAAAACGCTCAGCGGGAAGTGGACTACGAGGCCTGCCATCGCCTGGGTATAGGCCTGGTGCGCCGTCCTACCGGCGGCCGGGCCGTTCTTCACGACCGGGAGGTAACCTATAGCGTTACCATTTCTCAGAAGTTCCTGCCCGGCAGTGTACTGGAGACATACCGCCTGTTGAGTCAGGGCCTGGTACTGGGATTGCGGTTGCTGGGAGTGGAGGCCAGTCTTTTTAATCCGGATAAAACGCAGCGGGGGCTGCGGTCAAAGCTATCGGCCGCCTGTTTCGATACCCCTTCGGGATATGAGGTAGCGGTAGAGGGTAAAAAACTGGTTGGAAGTGCCCAGGTCCGGCAAAGGGGAACCATTCTGCAGCACGGTTCCTTATTGCTGGGCATAGATGAAGATAAACTCTTTGCCGTTCTGGCCTTTCCCTCTGAATCGGTGCGCCGGCGAGTTAAGGAGGCCTTTGCGGCCAAGGCTACTGCGCTGGACCGGATATTGTCCCGGGTGCCTGCCTACGACCAGGTCTGCCGCGCTCTGGTCAGGGGATTCGCTACAGCCCTGGAGATCGAGTTAATTCCGGCAGAGCTAACTGCGGATGAGCGTCTTACGGCTCGAAAACTGGCGCAAGATAAATATAGTTGCCTGAACTGGCACGAACAATGTAAATTAAATGACATATCTCCATAAATTAACCGTTGATTTTTGAGAACAAAGTCATTAGTATATATACTTGCCGGTAGGCAAACAGCATGAATAAATTGGCTCTTGACTAGAATGATTACATCATGATACAATAGTCATTGTGCGACAGCGAGGGAAAGTTGGTCCTTGAAAACTGAACAGGGAGGTAGGCGGATGTGCAGCGGGCAAGGCTGTGCATCTGGTGAGGAAGAGCGTGTGCGGGAGTGATTCTGGGACAAAGGATTGGATGGAGAGTTTGATCCTGGCTCAGGACGAACGCTGGCGGCGTGCCTAACACATGCAAGTCGAGCGGGTAACGGAGGTCGGTCATCGGAGGTCAGAAGTCAGATAAGAAGCAATTGGCCAC
>Ga0247720_100059_pt1 | contig 53869 bp, 59 predicted proteins | sample MSEWel2015_12_15_FD_189078 | JGI IMG/M metagenome (GOLD analysis project Ga0247720, IMG submission 189078) | Subsurface sediment microbial communities from gas well in West Virginia, United States - MSEEL Well Study Marcellus 3H_2015_12_15 | ecosystem: Environmental > Terrestrial > Deep... | reverse complement strand
CCTTGCTGACACTCTCCGACAGAATCACCATTGACAGCGGCTGGGACAGGCCACCGGCGATGCCGATGCCAACGGCCAGTACCGCCAGCAGTCCCACCCGATCACCCGCCAGGCCGGTGAGCATGAGCGACAGGGTGACGCAAAGCACACCGATCTGGATACTGCGGGTGCGCCCACCCAGCCAGCCAATCATGGGCGACATCACCAGCCGCACCAGCATGGATGTCAGGGCTCTGAGACTGATCAGAACACCCACTGTTGCGGCACTGATCGACAGGCCTTCCAGATAAACCGGCATGAATCCCGAGTGGACACTCATGATAAACAGCGAGACGCTCGCCATGGCCATGGACAACTGCAGGCCGCAGTTGGTGCGAAACAGCTGCCATTGCGCGCCATAGCCCGCGGCTGATTTTGAGCAGGCCCGATCATCGATGGGCTGATCGCAAGCGCCAGTGCTTTCAGTGGCACCGTCAGCAGCAACATGGCGTTCGCCAGCATGGCCAGACTCAGGGGAACGGTGACAACCAGCAGATCCTGAAATGCCTTCGGAGGCGGCAAGTCATCTGTCTGTGGAGCGTGGTCAATTGACATGGAGATGCATCATCGAATAGCGGGTAGAATCGGATCCTGACATTGGCCGCGACAGGACGCAGCAGTATAACGCATCGGGCGGGCAACGAGTGGTTGCACGAGAGGTTGCACGGCAGGTTCAGACCGGCGATTGAACGTGGGAGCCATGCCGGGACGAATGATTCAGGGAACTTTACACACACTTTTACAACTTACTGCTATTGTTGAACAGTTGCTCATGAAAGGAAACCGCAATGACGGATTCGGACGCACTCAGGGAAGCCGCACTGATCGAGGGCCTGAGAACGGGTAACAATCAGTGCTACCAGGAAGCCGTGCGCAGCTATACGCCGGGAATGCTGGCAGTTGCCCGGTTTTACCTTGACCACTCGAGCGCGGAAGAAATAGTTCAGGATTGCTGGGTGACGGTTATTGATGCGGTTCAGAAGTTTGAGGGCCGCTCAGGTCTGAAAACATGGCTGCATCGCATTGTCGCAAATCGCTGCAAGAACCGGCTTCGAACAGCCAAACGGGAAGTCGCAACGGATTTCTCCGAGACCCTGGAGCCGGAACTGGCCAACCGCTTCAACTCCACCGGTCGATGGGATCTGCCACCCAAGCTGCAATTTCATGATTCCGCGGACACTCTGATGGAGAACGGTGCTCTCAGTGATTGCCTGGACAAACACCTCTCTGCGCTGCCGGAAACCCAGCGTTCTGCCCTCATGCTGTACGAAGCTCACCAGCATAAATCCGATGACGTCTGTAACATTCTGGATGTCAGTGCCTCTAACCTTCGTGTACTTTTACACCGTGCGAGGCAGAAGATCTTTCTCATGGTGGAGACCTTCCAGGAGACGGGCGAATGTTAATGTGCAGGGACCTGGCCGAAATTGCCAGCGACTACATCGATGGTGAACTCAACGGTCGGAAGAACCTCTCCGTGAAAATGCACCTGATGATGTGCAAGGACTGCCGGACGTTTATCGGCAACCTGCGTGCGAGCAACAATTTGCTGAGTGCACACTCCTCGGGGAGGGCCGACGAGGAATTTCTGCGCCGGATTGATGAACGGGTGGCCGAAGCGCTGAACGCCCGTAAAAACAACGGTAGCGATTCAGAGTGACGTCGCCGAAGTTTCTATTCCGCCTCGAATACATCGGTATCCGGGTGAAAGGTATACCAGGCAAACCAGAAGGCCCGGGTCGCCGGAAGAAGGTTGCCTGATTCGTCACGCAGCTCCGCCGAAGGCACCTCCGGATCATAATGCAACCGCACAGCCTTACCACCAACACGATCCTCAAGCACCGCACCGTGTTCGGCCAGCTCCGGGAACGGCCAGGCCTTGCTTTCACCATTGTGCGACCAACCCAACACCCAGGTTTTCGGGTGATATTTCCGGCTGGTGTGGGTGACCGGAAAATAGAGTCGCTCGGAGTGATCGTAATCGCCGTAGGGCGACAGTCGATAGTTCCGGCGGTGGCCGGTATCGGTGGAAAGCACCTGGCCGTTTTCACCGACGCGCTCCCGCCAGCGCTGCCAGAGCTCATGGCGAATCGCGACAGGTTTCAACTCCGTTCCGGCCAGCGGTCCCGAAACCGCCCGCCCCTCAATCTGCGACCACAGAGATTCGGTCTGATGGTCGTACATCAGTAGATCACTGTTATACAGCAGACCCGAAACTCCGAACGTGAGAGACCGCCCGTCTACCTTCGGATCAAAAGCCATGCCGGTGCCGCACAGCGGGCAGAAGGTAATCAGTAGTGGTGTGCCGCCGGGATCATGATTCACAATCTCGTGCCAATTCAGGATACCAACGGGATAAGCGAAACTGACCTCTCCTTGGTCATAGGTCAGCATCAGGTCGTCGGAACGCCAGAGTTCTGCGTCCTCCGGGGCCTGAAAGATTGGATTATTTAAGGATGGAATGCCGTCCCGGGGCGGCCCTCCACGAAGAATCTTCTCAACCGGCACCAAGGCATTACCAAGCTCAAATCCATTCTTTGTTTGACTAAAAGCAGGCTGGGCGAGCAGCAGCAATGCCATTGCCAGAATCACGAGGTTGTTAAATCTATTCATGACTCCTCCCCGAGATACCCAGCTCCTTCAGTCGCTGCTCGATTCTCGGTACGGAAAACCCATGCAGTCGCTCGCCACCAATCAGAAAAAACGGTGTCCCCCTGCCGCCAAGTCGTTCAAATGTGTCCCGCGCAGCCTGGGAGGCGGTTATATCGAATTCCAGGTAGGAGATCTGGTTATCGTGGAAATAATACTTGGCCGCTTCACAACCCGGGCAGAATGGCTGCGAGAACAGAACAATACGGGAATCCGGCGCGCCCTTGCTCTTTTCAATGACCTCACCGGCCAGCAACACACTGTTCCAGCTCAATAAAACGGCCACTGCAACTGTTACTGCAAACGCCCTTGCGATTGACATTTTCATGCTCACCTCCCAGGCAGGAGACAAGGCCCTGCTTCCTGTTAAGGCGAGAGACACAGAGCAAGCCGGTTTGTTACACCGAACCTTATTGCATCTGGATTTTCCGGGCTTCTTCATGAACCGCCTGCTCCGCTGCTTCGGCCTCCCGGAGCAGCGTCAGGTCTTTACTCACACTGGTGTAGGTTGACACCAGATAGGGCACACAGTAGGTCAGCACAACTTTCAGCCAGTCCATCGAAGACGCTCCGGTGACCGCTTCCCATTGATTGATGAGCACTAGAAGCGTGCCAACAACTACCGCCAGCTTTACAGCGCGTCGTGGCGTACCGTGACCTACCGCAAGCGCGCAGGCTTCCCTGCAGCGGCGGGCCGGGGTGCGTAAAATCCGTATGAACGACATCAGAATCTGTGTCCGCTGAATGCTGTTAACTGAGGAATAATGACACCCCCTGGATTCATTTGTTACACCCCTTAATTGGATCAGTGTTTTACCATACGGTCGAATCGACCTGTAACATTCTTTGTTGTTACCTGTCTCTGCTATCAATAACAACAGACGTGCAACCGGGGTAAACCATGCTGCTGAACTGGCTGTCGAGGCGACTGGCCGCCTACCTTTCCAAACAGATCAAATGCCACTCAGTCCGAACCTCCACTTGGGCAGCTATACAGGCGTCGATCAAACCCGGGGACGTGCTTCTGGTGGAGGGAAATACGAGAATAAGTACCGCCATCAAGTATCTGACCCAGTCCACCTGGTCCCATGCGGCGCTGTATCTGGGCCCGGAAGCGAGTCTCGGTGTTGCTGAAGACGGCGAAGAACATGTTCTGGTCGAGGCGGATCTTGAGGAAGGTATTCGTTCACTGCCACTGTCTTTTTACCGCAACTTCCACACCCGGATCTGCCGGCCCGTCGGGCTCAATGAGCTGGATATCCGCAAGCTGATCAACTACTCAAAAAGCCGCCTCGGGCACCAGTACGATCTGAAAAACGTCTGGGACCTGGCACGTTATCTTTGCCCCACACCACCGGTACCCACGCGTTATCGCCGTTCCATGCTGGCACTGGGCAGCAGCGACCCAACCCGGGCCATCTGCTCCACATTTATCGCTCAAGGCTTCCAGTCGATCCGGTATCCGATACTGCCGGAACGCCTGGCTGACTCTGAAGATGACGCGGATTCGGATGCCCAGCAGCGGGAGTACTTCCGGATTCGGCATCACTCTCTGTTCGCCCCTCGGGACTTTGACGCATCCCCCTATTTCGACGTGATCAAACCCACCCTGGAGCAGGGATTCGATTACCGGCAATTCCATTGGGCAGAATGATCCGCCAACTCAGCTATCATCCGCATCCGCCGTACTTTGGAACCCCTGCAGCCCGGGTTTACCCAGCAGAAACCCCTGCAGTTCATCGCAACCCGCCAACGCCAGCCAACTTGCCTGCGCCTCGGTTTCAACACCCTCGGCAATAACCTCGCAACCCATTGAATGGGCCATGGTGATTATGGTTCGACACAGGGCCTCGTCCTGCTCGTTATCGGGAAGCCCTGTCACGAAGGTCCGGTCAATCTTGATCCGGGAGACGGGCAGTGCCTTGAGATACGCCAATGACGAATAGCCAGTACCAAAATCGTCCACAGCAAGGGTCAGGTCCAGTTCCCGAAAGCGATTGAGGGTTGCCATGGCCAGTTCGATATCCTGCATCAAAGCGGTTTCGGTGATTTCCAGTTCCAGCTGACGCGCCGAAACGCCCTTGTTCCGCAGCATCACTGAAATACGGTCGGCAAAACCCGGATCGTGCAGTTGCAGGGCAGAGACATTCACCGCCATACGCCCGGTAAATCCCTGTTCCGACCAACCCTTTAACGTGCCAACCGCCTGCTCCAGAACCCAGTCGCCGATTTTTACGATCAGCCCGGTTTCCTCCGCCAACGGAATGAACTCGGCAGGCGAAACCGGGCCGAGGGTGGGATGATGCCAGCGAAGAAGTGCTTCATAACCGGTGTTCCGCCTGAGACGATCGCACTGGGGCTGGAAATACAGCTGCAACTGCCGGTTCTCGATGGCGGTTTTGAGACTGTGGATCAAGTCCTGCCTGTGAAGAACCTGATCCCCGAATTCCGAGGCAAAGAACTGCACCCTCTGGCTCGGCGACTTCTTCGCCCGATGCATGGCAATTTCGGCATGACTGAGCAGGGTTCTGGCATCCTGTCCGTCGAGGCCAAAGACCGCTACGCCGGCACTGACTTCACATTCAAATGTTTTCCGGCCAACCTGGACCGGTCGCTGACAGGCTTCTATAACGGCTGAAATCCTGACTTCAATGTCCATCGAAGCTCGTCCCCGCTCACCGACCAGCAACCCGAACACATCGCCTCCAAGACGGGCAACCCGGCCATGATTGGCACTGAAGCCTGCGATACGGCGGGCAATTTCCTGCAACACCCGGTCGCCAGTCTCGTGGCCTGCCAGGCCATTGAGCGCCTGGAAATCGTTCAGGCCAAGAACCAGAACGGCTTCTTCCCCTCCGCCATGGTCGGGGTCGCTGAAATGCCGGTCCAACTGCTCTTCGAACAGGCTCCGGTTGGCAAGGCCGGTGAGTTGATCATAAAGGGTCCGAATTTCCAGTTCCTGCTCGGTTCTACGCAGGGTGCGGGTTCGCTCTTCGAGTAACTGGTCGAGCTCCCGGTTCAGCAGTTTCAGGCGTGAGAGGTAAGCCGCATTCTGCTTCAGCATGCTGTTGAACACCCCCTCCACCTCACCGAACTCATCGCAGCGGCCGGTGGGCGTCAGGTATTTCAGCGGGTGTTCAGCATCCTTTCCAGCGCGCGAAATGCGCTCCCGAAGTCTAAGCAACGGTGACAGCATCATCCGGTCGACCACAAACATGGTCACGGCGGTCACAAAAACGGCGATCAACAGTGACAGACCCAGTATCCGGAGCACAAAGGCAATCAGCTCCGATGACACGTCGCTGACATCCACCCGCGCCAGCACCTCGTAGTCCGAGAGTAACGGATCGGCGCCCCAGGACAGATCAATCGTCCCCTGCGATGTTCTGGGCGCTGAACGAAGCAAGCCATCGGCAGGATGGGGCATTCGGGTAGCCTCTCCCGCCTGATATTCGATACCGTCTCTGCGCAGGGAAACGCCGGTCAACGGACTGCTGGCGATCAGCGCTTCCAGGGCATCGGTTGTTATTTCGCGGCTTCGGGAATGCTTCAGGAAAGTGATGATCGCCTGGCTTGCTATATCAACCCGGTTGTTAAGGAGGTCTTCCTCGTAATTACGGTACGACGGAATAAGGATGGCGACCTCAATGGCGAGAATGGCCGCAAAGGCCGCCAGTGTGAGATTACGGCACAAGCGGCAGCCCGCAAGCTGTCTGGCCCACTTGCTGAAGGATCGCCTGGCAAGTGCTTGATCCCCTCCGGCCATTTCCCGATTGGCTATTTCTGGTTCTAGTCCCACGACCGGTTTCATAGGTCCTCGCCGTTTCTCTGGTCTTTTCAGAGAGACACCCGAGAGACCGCTAAGTTACAAAAAAGGGTGGAGTTTCAGCCCCACCCAAGATCGACAGCCAACCCACTGATGCGAAGCGACGTTACTGCTTTTTGATAAATTTTTCCTGCTGCACCCGGGAGTATTCGGTCAACGCAGCGAGTTCTTCGGAACCCCATTCAAGAGGCTCGGCGGCCATTGGCGCCACCATGCAGATCTGAACCATTTCATCCAGGTAAACCATATCCATGCCAAAGTCACGCTTTCCCATGGCGACATAATGAGGATAGTCATTTTTGAAGGTCGCGTTGTAGCCGGCGCCGTTTGCGTGGCAAGTGGCACAGGCAAGCCCGTTGGAGGATAAGCTGGTATCGTTGAACAGCTTCTCACCCTTGGCCCTGAGATCCGCGACATTGCCCTGATAGGGGGTATAGCCTTCGGGACGGCGAACCGCTTTCTTGAGCCTGGCAGACACGCCTTCGCCTTCCGCCTCACCTTCAGCTTCGCCCTCGGCTTTTCCTTCAGCCTCGCCTTCACCTTCTGCGCGGCCCTCTGCTTCACCTTCGGCGCGACCTTCAGCTTCTCCTTCACCCTTGGCGGAACCCTCTGCCTCACCTTTGGCCTCGCCCTCTGCTTCGCCCCGGGCTTCGCCTTCAGCCTCACCCTGGGCGGCTTCAACCGAGGGGATCAGTCCTGGCCCAGGGCCGCTACTCGCATTGAAGCCGGCCACGGCCACTACCGTCATCACGGGAACCGACACCATGAGATTCCGGGACAGTTTTCGTAAAAGTTCCTTTCGGTTTTTGTCATTACACATATAGCACACCTCCGTTGGTGTTCTTCTGATATAGGGCTTCAGGCACTTCTTGCCAGGCCCAACGCCTGCCTTCGCAGGTACCGCAAGGTCGAGGGATGAACTCCAAACTCGGCACTGACTTCCACCCCCGCCTGCTCGGCCAGCATGCCGATAATCGCCATGTGATGAATGGTATGGCTGGCCAGGAAAACCAGTTCCCGATCCACGCTGGTTGTGACTACCTGCCCCTGTTCGTCGCTGGTATGCAACATGGCAAGTTCGTTGGCGTGATTCCCGCTGAATCGGCTGCGCAACGTCCGCATAATCTCTGACAACCGGTTGGCCCCGGCCCGCCGATCGGTTTCCAGTGACAGCTCACGGTCACGGTTTTCATAGTCGAGCAGTGCTCCGGGTGATGCCGTTGCGGACAGGAGGGCACTGTAATGGTCAATAATGTGTCGGACGTGCTTGCCAATCACATGCTGTTTACGATGGCCGAAACATTGCCGGTACAGATTGCCTGGCAAGCTTTCCAGCAGTTCTATGAGTTGCACGATTGCGTGGACGTTCTCTTCAACAATCTCATTAACAGTGTCGTCTCGCTCAGAGCCTGATTGAGTCATGGTATTTATCCGCTTTTTGTTGATCCCTTCGAAACTGAGGCAATGAAAGCGACCGCGTGGACACAAGGGTTGCTCGTGCCCACCCGATCAACGGCTTAGCCCTCGGCTTTTCCCTCGGCCTCGCCTTCTCCCTCGGCTTCACCTTCAGCTTTGCCTTCTGCTTCGCCTTCAGCTTTGCCCTCTGCTTCGCCTTCAGCTTTGCCTTTTGCTTCGCCTTCGGCTTCTGCCTCTCCGGCGGCGAGCATCAGGTAGCCCGGTTCAGCCGTGGCGTCGGCGGCCGATACGTTGAACGCCGAGGCACCCATAACAACCGCAAACACGGGGCCGGTATAGGCCATACCCCGGGCAAGCTTGCCTAGCAATCTCTGTTTCTGTGTTTCTCTGGACATGTTGTGTCCCCCTTGATTTAACGTAACAACTGCCAGGCTTCACACCCGGCCTCTCCATACCCGGAGCCGAAAAGCTTTTGCGCTCAACGGCCCCCGGATGCCTTTTGCGGTGCCTTCTCGAAACACCGCCCGGACAGTGCCGCCGCAGCGGCCTCCAGATTGTTCATATCCACCAGGTAGCGCTCCCGGCTCTCCAGCCAACCCGCCAGCCTGGTGAAGCCATCGGTATCCAGCGGCCGCCCGTTTTCGCCGCAACAGCTGGAAATCAGATGCCTGAGGCTTTCGTTCACGTTCAGGGCCTGTACACCGCTTTTGTCTCCGAGTGGCTTCTCACTCGGCACGAGCACGGCGGCTAACCGCCCGGCAAAGCCCGCGATGTCTGCTTTCGCCGGCGTGAACACACCACCGCCGTCGGCGTCGTGCAGGGGCAGACCCAGCCCCGTAACGCATGAGCCGTCGGTGCTTTTGAGCAGTGCGCCGCGGCCACAGTCCACACGCCATTGAGTGGACAGCGCCAGCGTCAGTGCGTCACGCAGAGACGGCTCCGAATGGCTGACCAGGAACATTTCGCTATCGGGGCCGGCAACAAGACCGGCGTCTATGGCAATGTCATCGTGTCTGGCGGCGTGTGTTGCCAGGCAGCTGGCAAGCGCCGGAACAACCGCCGCAAGTGACAGGCGGGAGCAAATCACCTGGCCATCAAGAATCAGCGTGAAGCCCGGCGTATCCCGGACAATTTCAAGCCTTGGCAATGAGTCCTTCCCCGCCTCATCGGAAATTGCCATCGGTTCAAGCAGGCCTTCAATCCGATTCACCAGCGGTGCGCTGTCGGTAAAGAAGCGTGCCCGGAAGCGACCGCAGGACAGGACCATCGACATCATGGTGGAAGTTTCCGGGAACGGAGGCTGGCCAGCCTCTGGAGCATCCTGACCGGCCGGCTGCCCCTCGGACTGGACCAGAAACCGGTTGTTGACCCAGTCCGCCAGGGTATTCCAGACATCGTTCCGTATAGCCCAGGCATCCGGAGCGGCGGGCATGCCTTTGACGGCGGCATCCACCAGCGCCGAGGCAATGTCATCCGGCCCGGCACCCTCAGTGGCCATCAACCAGATCAGCGACGCGGTCTCGTTCAGGCTGCTCAGGTGGCCCAGGCGTGTGTCGTAGAGATAAACCTGGTCTTCGCTGAAGGTTTCCTCCGCCACCCAGCGTTCCAGGCGGGGTTGCTTCAGGGGCCGGTCAGAGAGAGCCTGGGCGACCACCCAATCGGATAACCGCGGCAAGGCCATGAACGGCAGGTACGCCGAAGGGTCTGATCCCGGTATCAGGTTCCTGAAACCGCCGCTGTTCGCCAGTTCGGTCTGGGTTTCACGGACCAGTTGCTCCACCATCGAACCGCTGGATTCTTCATGCGCGGGGCGATTGAGGCCGAGCATTTCGACCATGTCAGCAACAATGGATCCCTTGATGCGTTCCTCGATGTCACCGCCACTCTCCGGGCCGGCACACACTTCCAGGGAAGGGCTGAGATTGCACTCGAGGACCCAGGGCTTGATGTCTGCATCGATCAGACAATCAATGCCCATCAGTTCATAACAGCCACGGGTATCGGCACCGATCACCCGGGAACGTTCTCGCATGGGCTCCAGGGCAGCCAGGCAGATCAGGGCGACCATGTCCTCAATTTTGGCAAACAGGGCTTCATCGTCGTGGCCCTGTTCCCGGAGCCAGACCCGGTAACGTTCGAAATCCACGAATTCCACGGGAACGTCGGCATCCAGATTCAGCGCGTTCACATCCGGATTGGTGAGATAGCTGTAGGGATTATTCGCGTTTTCCTCGTCATAAGGCATGGAGGCCAACTTGGCGAAGCCCTGGTGATACAGGTAAACACGAAACGGCGAGACCGAAGAGACAAGGACATACAGCCGCAGGACATATTTCCGGCCGTGCATGGTGTGAGGATTTTCCAGGTACTCCTGAACCATCCAGGAAGATTCCATGGGCACCTCGGCCGGATCACCCACCAGCTGAATGCCTTTGCCGCGGGCGGCGTTCTTGGGCTTGAGCAACCAGCGCTTGTCCGGATTATCCAGAGCTGCCTGCTGGAACGCATGGTAGTCCTCAGGCATGGAAAACACCCTGGGCACGAACGCCAGGCGGTCGGTCAGATGTTTGCCGCCCTTTTCCTGCCGCTCGACCCGATCCCGCAAGTCCATCAGGCTGCGATAAAGGCGGCTTTTCACCGTGAGGGCATTGTTGCCGGGAATGTGGTTAATCTTCCGCTCCGGCCCCACCTGGCTGAAGAATTCCGGGTCCGGCATCCCCGTGTACCAGCAGGCATCCCAGCTTTCAGGACCTTCAGCCTTTTGCCACAGGGATTTATCGAGGGACTCCTCGAAGAAGCGATCCTGCTCGTAGGACCTGTTGCCACCCATCCAGTACTGACGATCATGCCGAGTCATCTTGTCGCGCTCTCCGTTCCGGTTATCCGTTGCCCGTTGTCGTCAGGGCACTGATTTCTCGCGTTTCACGGATACCGACACATGAGATTTGCAACTGTTACAGCAGGGGTCGAAATTCTTTCGCCCGACCTGTATCGCTTTTGGGCAGTGGGGATTGTTGTTTCTGTAACAACACTGCCTCGAAGGTGTCCTTGGCTCACCGGACCAAACAACGAACAACCTCCCACCAAGTCAGGAACACGACCATGGTTTTTCGACACGCCTTCATTTTTGCCGGCCTGTTTACCGTTATTGCACTTTCACTGGCGACCACTCAGTGGCCATCGACTCAATGGCTCTGGCTGATTGCTGGGCCTCTACTGGCACTGGGTACCTATGACCTTCTGCAAAGCCGCCACACACTTCTGCGCATCTACCCGGTGATCGGACACTTTCGATACCTGTTTGAATCCGTTCGCCGGGAGTTGCAGCAGTATTTCGTGGAGTCCGATCTGGATGGCGCCCCGGTGAACCGCGAATTCCGCAGTCTGATCTATCAGCGAGCCAAGAAAGACAACGACACCCGGGCCTTTGGAACCATTTTCGATGTCTACCGGGACGGCTACGAGTGGCTCAATCATTCACTGGCGCCGAAACACTGTCTTCCGGCCAACCTCCGGATCCGGTTTGGCGAGGGTCGTTGCGCCCAACCCTACGATGCGGCGCCACTGAACATTTCAGCCATGAGCTATGGCGCACTCAGCCGCAATGCCATCATGGCCCTGAACCGGGGCGCCAGGCTCGGTAACTTTTTCCATAACACCGGTGAGGGCGGTATCAGTGAGTGGCACCTGAAATACGGCGGCGATCTGGTCTGGCAGATCGGCACCGGGTACTTCGGCTGCCGCGATCCGGAAGGAAACTTCGATCCGGAACTGTTTGCCCGGGAAGCGGCCCGGGATTCCGTGAAGATGATCGAGATCAAGCTCTCCCAGGGCGCCAAACCGGGCCATGGCGGTGTATTACCCGCGTCCAAACTGACCCGGGAGATTGCCGACATCCGGAAAGTCCCCATGGGCCAGGATGTTCTGTCGCCGCCCGGTCACTCGACCTTTTCGAACCCGACCGAACTGCTGCGATTCGTGGCCAAGCTGAGGGCGCTGTCCGGCGGAAAACCGGTGGGCTTCAAACTCTGCCCCGGTAACCGACAGGAATTTCTCGGCATCTGCAAGGCCATGCTGGAAACCGGCCGGCTGCCTGACTTCATCACCGTGGACGGCGGCGAGGGAGGCACTGGCGCGGCCCCGGTGGAGCTGACCAACTCAGTAGGCATGCCGTTACGGGACGGGCTGCAGTTTGTGCATAATGCCCTCAAAGGCATTGGCGTTCGCGACGAGATTCGCCTGGTTGCCTCGGGCAAGTCCTTTTCGGCATTCCATATGCTTCGTCTGATGGTGCTGGGTGCCGATACTGTCAATTCGGCAAGAGGTATGATGATGGCTCTGGGATGCATACAATCCCGCAGCTGTAACACGGATAAATGCCCGACCGGCGTCGCAACCACCAATCCGGCCCGCTATCAACAACTGGACGTAACCGACAAAGGCGTTCGCGTGGCAAACTATCAGCATTCCTCAGTGGAGGCGCTGGCAGAGCTGCTCGGCATTCTTGGCATTGGTCGCCTGGAAGAGCTGCAACCACGCCACCTGAACCGGCGTGTCAATCCAAGCCTGGTGATGAACTATGCCCAGCTCTACCCCGGCATCGAGCCCGGTTGTTTATTACACAAAGACTGCGCACCGGCAGATTGGGCAGAGGACTGGCGGCTGGCAAGGGCCGATCGCTGGCAATAGATAAGGCGGTTTGATGACATCAAGAATAGCGGTTGTTCTTGTGGTACTTGGCGCACTGGCGGGTGCCTGGTGGCTGCTGCAGATACTCGGCATGCCACCGAATCTATCACCGGATGCGCTCTCGACCTGGCTGCAGAGCCAGGGTGCTGTCGGCCCGGTGTTATTAATGCTGCTGATGGTGATCGCGGTGGTTGTAGGCCCGATACCCACACTCCCTGTCAGTGCCACAGCCGGGCTTGCCTTTGGCATTCTGCCGGGAACCGCTATTGCCGCCACAGGGGCCGTTGTCGGCGCCCTCGTGGCCTTCTGGATTGCCCGATTCCTGGGTCGCGAAGCAATCTGTAGACGCTTCCCGGACAACCCGGTTCTGGCCAGGGACGGCTCACAGCGCTTTCTGACCATTGCCATCCTGCTGACCCGACTGATTCCCGTGTTCTCGTTCGCCCTGATCAGTTATGCCGCGGGGGTTACTGCAATTCACACCTGGCGTTTTATCGTTGCAACGACCATTGGCATGCTGCCGATGACCCTGGTGTTTGCAGGACTGGGAAACACGTTCAAACTGAGCCCGGTGCTGACAGTCGTGGCTGCACTGGCTATCCTGGCCGTGATGGTGTGGTTGCCCTGGTCCCTCAGCCGCCATCCGGATTCACGGCTGGCGCGCTGGCTCCACCTTCACCAATAACAACAAGGATTTTCTATGCGCCTCCCCGACAAAGCGGACCTCATGCCGTGGTTCGCACGGGCCCTGTCCAGTGCCCCCCGGTATTCCATTGAACATGCCATCCAGGGCGCACGGGCAAAGATCAGGGGAGAGCAGGACCTGGCACGGGTTTTCATCAACCCGCGCGATCCCTTCGGCCTTCCCCTGTTGCAGGCTCTCACGCAGCTTCAGGAAGGCTACCGGGTGCGTTTCCGGCTTCACACGGTCTGGCGGCTGGATGATGACATGTTTCCGGAGCCGGCACTCTGGCGCAACTGGGCCCAACAGGATGCCACAAGGCTGGCAGGCCTCTATGGCTTTACGCCTCCCAACCGGCCAACGCCTCCATCCGAAACCGAATTGACCTCGGCCACCGCGCGCCTGCTGATTGCCGAAAAGACTCCGGAAACACTGACCACCGCCCTGAGCGTGTTCGAGGAGCTCTGGCATTCAACCACCGGCGCAGCGACAGATGGCCGGCCTGATGAGACCACATTGTCCGAAAATGAGGCGATGCTAAGAAGGCTCGGGCATTATCAGGGCAGTATGGTGTGGTACCTGGGCGACTGGTTCTGGGGCGTGGACCGGCTGGACCATCTGGAGCGAAGCCTTACACGGCAAGGGCTGAAACGACATACCGCCGATGTTGCCGCCTTCACCCGTACCTGGGCGGACCTGGCCAATAACGCCACAGTGCTTCCTGACGACCACCCGGCGGCCGCGACGCCTCTGGAGGTGTTCTTCTCGATCCGCAGCCCCTATTCCTACCTCGGCCTGGAACGGGCGGTACAACTCGCCAATGCCTGGAACATCCCGCTCCGGCTGCGGCCGGTTCTGCCCATGCTGATGCGTGGACAATCCGTGCCCGATGCCAAGAAATGGTACATCTTTCATGACACCAAACGAGAAGCCAGCAAGCTGGGCATTCCCTACGGCTTTGTGGCCGACCCGCTCGGGCCAGGGGTTGAACGATGCTACGCCCTGTTCGAATACGCCCGCTCCGAAGGCCGTGAAATCGACTACATGCGCACCTATGCCAGGGCCGTCAATGCCGAGGGGATACGGTCAGAAACTGAGGAAGGTCTGAAACTGATCGTTGAACGCGCCGGTCTGGACTGGCAAAAGGCCAGAAGCCTTCTGGACGACGAAAGCTGGCGGGTCTGGGCCGAAGACAATCGCCAGGCGATGTATGAGTGTGGTCTCTGGGGCGTTCCCAGTTTCCGGTATGGCGCTGTCAGTTGTTGGGGCCAGGACCGGCTTTGGGTTATCGGGGAAGAGATCAAAAAAAGGGTGGAGACCAGCTCCACCCAAGGGGTTTGCGACCCGACCAACAATGCAGAAATCACACAGAGTCAACGCAGTAATTGAGGTAAGTCGATTCAACGGCCCTTGCCGTTTATTGTCACCTGGCTCATAGACGCGGGAAAGGACCTTTTGTTACGGCATCCGGCAATAATATTCTTGAACTTCTTAAATTCACCAAAAGAAAAGCCAGCAGCCCCCGACAGGCGCAACAGCTTCAGGAGCACGAATTATGACGATTCAGAAACCGGAAGACTTCACTTACCCCTCAAAATTCGCGGAGGTACTGGGTTCACGCATGCACTACGTGGAACACGGCAGCGGCGACCCGATACTGTTCCTCCACGGGCAGCCCACCTGGTCCTACCTGTGGCGGAATGTCCTGCCTGAACTCGAGGGCAGGGGCCGCCTGATTGCCGTTGACCTGATCGGCTACGGCATGTCTGACCGGCCCGACATCCCCTACGACATAGGCGACCACATCCGTTACCTGGACGGCTTTATTGAAGCGCTGGGGCTGGACCGCATCACCATTGTCAGTCACGACTGGGGATCGTTCTTCGGCTTTCACTATGCCCATCGTCACCCGAAACGCATCAAGGGGCTGGCGTTCATGGAGGCCATGCTGACGCCGATTCCGGGGTATGAAGCGTTTGACCCTCAGACCCGGGAATTCTTCCAGACCCTGAGGGCCTCACAGGCCATCGCGCAATGGATGGGGCGCTACGAATTGTGAGTATGGGGTCGGCGGGCGCTGTACCAGACACCGAGCCAGATCCCCGCCAGCATCCCTGTCAGTGCAGACAGACTGGCCAGGGACAGTGCGGGTAGAGCCAGCAACAACTGGAAATCATTTCCCCCAAGCGCAAGCGCCGACCCGATCCCCATCAAGACGCCACTGCCAAGGTGTTTACCGGTTTCACCACCGGCGGGCAACACCCACCGGAAACGCCCGAAACGCCAGGCGCCTGCCGTCATGCCCAGCAACATGGCAACCAGAATCAGCGCCCGGGATAACGATGGAGGCGCCGAGGTGCCTGCCATCAGGTTCAGCCCCGCGTCCCGCACAAAGTCACTGGGTGACCAGGCTGGCTCATACAGGAACAGACAGCCGGCAGAAATGCCCACCAGCATGATTCCGCTCCACATCCGCCAGCGATAACGAAACTTCCAGTAAATCAGTATCGACGCCAGTACCAGAGTTGCCACGGCAAACCAGGGCAAAAGCCCGAGCTGGTAGGTTGTTCTGCGCAGGTCCGGTTCCACGTCTGTCATAATCAGTACGACCCATCCGGCCAGCCACCCCAGCATGGTCAACACCATGCGAAGATCTCCGCTGGAAAGACGCGTAGCGGTGGAAATGGAACAGGCGCCGTTAATGGCCGCGCCAAGGCCGAACACAAAACCGCCAAGTGGGATTGACCAGTGAAATGGGTAAACCGCCAGAAAGGAGTGGTTTTGATAATCCATCAGAGGGGTGAACAGATAGATCCAGAATCCGGCCATGAGAATGGCCGTCAGGCGCAAGCGTCTGCCCTTGAGCCAGTCGCCGACACCCCGGACCATACAAAGGCCGGTTACCTGTGCGGTGTAGCCAATCACTGCAGCAATGGCCAATGCGATGACAACTGAAAACATGAGAACCCTGCGCCCCTATCCTGATGATCAGGACACCCGAACAGGGTAAATGTTACTGGACGTACGTAAGCAAGGTTGCTCGTGCTCGCAGTTGCGGCTTTGGAGGAATACCTGAGAACATGTCCAGACAATATTCGCAACCAAAGAGTGATACCCAATGGCAGCCATCGAAAAACCCATCGCTCTGGTCGTCGGCGCCGGAGATCATCTCGGCTCGGCAATCGCCCGGCGATTCGCAAGGGAGGGCTACCACCTCGTTGTTACCCGGAGGCGTGGCGACCTCAATACCCTTTGCGACGAAATCAGCGCTCTGGGATCGAGTGCGACAGCTGTTCACTCCGATGCCCGTGATGAAGCCCAGGTAACTGACCTGGTCAATCATGTGGAAACACACCTCGGACCAATCCGGGTCGCAATTTTTAATGTAGGCGGAAATGTCCGATACCCGATTGGTGAGACCACTACCCGGGCATACCGGAAAGTCTGGGAAATGTGTGCGTTGGCCGGATTTCTGGTCGGGCGAGAGGTCGCGGATAAAATGCTGCCCCGCAACGAGGGAACCATCCTGTTCACAGGCGCATCAGCCAGCCTGCGCGGTGGCGCCGGATTTGCCGCCTTTGCCGGCGGCAAACATGCCTTGAGGGCGCTTGCCCAGAGTATGTCCAGAGAGCTGGGGCCTCACGGCATCCATGTTGCCCATGTAATTGTGGACGGCCTGATCCGCAATGAGGCGACGGCCCAATTCCTGCCAGACCTCTACGCCAGCAAGGGAGACAATGGCATCATCGAGCCAGACGACCTGGCGGAAATCTACTGGCAACTGCACCAACAACGCCGATCAGCCTGGACGTTTGAGCAGGATGCCAGGCCATTCTCGGAGTCCTGGTAGCCCTGAATCATTGCGGGCAAGGAGTATGCCGATCTCTCGAGAGTGGCATATGGCCAGGCCAAGTATCAAGACCACTCCCCAGTACCCAGGCGTTGAATTGGGTAGGTCGTCAGGAACGGCGCTTATTGCTCCAGCGTTTTCTTGAGCTGCTCCAGCAATCCCGCATAAATGCCATGACAGAATTCGGCGGCCTCCTGATCCTTGCCACTCCATTGGGAATACCATTCCACAAAGGTGCCGCCGTCGCCTTCCGTTACCGGACGAACCCGGACATGTCCCTCATAACTGCTGACCTCATTTGAGGAAACCGGAGAGGGGCCCTCGTCGATGCTGTAGGTGAGCTCCCGGTTGTCGTCGTCGAGAGCATGCAGGGTCTCGTGAAACGCCTCGTTCAGTACCCGTTTGGCGCCCGGCTGGTCGCCCTTCTTGTCGCCGACAACATCAACCTTGGTGACCACATCCGGCGCCCAGCTCATGTCGTGAAAGTTGCGAAGCTTTGCCCAGACTGTCTCAGCCGGCGCGTTGACGACAATTGATTGATAGGTTTTACCCATGGTGAATCTCCTCGATCTTCCGAGTCAGTGAAGTGTTTGTCTTAGTATCCACATAAAGAGTCCCGTCATGGACAAATGTTACATCTGCAGGGCCAGGAAATTTCTCAGGGACATGGAATCGAGAGTGTCACGCAACCAGGCCCTTCTGTTTGCTCTGCAGCTTTGTAATATTTCGGATACTCCGACGTCTATGGCTGAATAAGTAAAAAAATTCCGACGGGCCGCGCTATCAAGAGAACCTGGACAGGCATCCCGAGGGAGAATCATGAAACAAATAAAACACCTTAGCGCGTGGCGCATCAACCCACCCTTCCTTCTGGCCGCAGGATTCATGGTGTTGATCCTGATGGGTGCCGGGCTACTAAAGCTGCCATTTTCGTTGAATGGGCCCCTGTCGTGGGGCGCCGCCCTGTTTACCTCTGTCTCGGCGGTAACCGTCACCGGGCTGGTGGTAACCGAGACCGGCGCAACCTTCAGTTTCTGGGGCCAGTTGATCATTCTGCTTTTGATTCAGATCGGTGGCCTGGGGCTGATGACCTTCGCTGTACTGGCGCTGCTGACGCTCGGCGGGCGCATCCGGGGCAGGCACCAGCTGGTCGCCAGCGGTGGCTATAACGAAACCCACCCCCACGATCTGATGCGGACAGCCAAAGAGGTGGTCAGGCTGGCGCTGGTCGTGGAGGGCATTGCTATTGTGCCTTTGGCCCTGGTGTGGATTCCCGAGCACGGCTGGTTGCAGGGACTCTGGTGGTCCCTGTTTCACAGTGTGTCGGCCTTCAACAATGCCGGCTTTACCCTATCCCCCGACAGCCTTATGGGCTACGCCGGCAACCCAGTGATCAATGTCGTGGTTTCCGGCTTATACCTCATTGGCGGAGCCGGATTCATCGTGATCGTGGGACTGCTGGAGTACCCGCGTACCGGCTATCTGAACATCAACGTCAAAGTGGTGCTTCTGGGCACAGCGATTTTAAGCGTTCTGGGTACCTTGATGATTTTCCAGCTGGAGTCGGATAACCCCGCTACCCTGGGGGCACTACCGAATCTCTCTGACCAGATCTGGGCGGCCTGGCTGCAGGCCACGACACCGCGGACGGCCGGGTTCAACAGTATCGACATCGCCAGCGTCACCCAGGCCACTGCGCTGGTGCTGATGTTCCTGATGTTTGTCGGAGCCGGGGCCAACGGTACTGGCAGTGGTATCAAGCTGGCCACACTGTTTGTACTTCTGGCCGCAACCTGGACCTACCTTCGCCAGCGCCGCACTCCCACGCTCTTCTCACAGCGCTTGTCGACGACCACTCTGCTCAAGGCTATGGCGGTAACGGTCATGGCGGTTATCGGGATCTTTATGGGTACTTTTGCCCTGTCTATAACCGACGACGCCGAACTGCTGGCAGTAGCCTTTGAAGCCACCTCGGCGATGGGAACAGTAGGACTCACACGCGGCCTGACTGCCGAACTGTCTGACGGCGGCCAGGTGATTATCATGGCATTGATGTTCGTGGGACGGTTGTGCCCACTGACCGTTGCCTATCTGGTCGGTTCGGCCTTTGCACCATCGGATAAGTCGGCCGGATCAGAGCTCGAGATCGGCTAGCACCCCAGGTTTGTCCCTGGTGACTCTGATCGATTTTCCGGGCTCCCATTTCTCGACCCGATTGTCGGCAAAGTTCACGCTCCACACGGCTCCGTCACTCCCGACGGCGATGGCCATGGCCGTGTGGCCGGGGTTTTCCGGCTCACTGCCGAATGCGGTGGGGTAGTCCCCATCCGCCTCGAACTTCTGTATACGATCGTTGTAAAAATCGGCCACAAAAACATTGCCCTCAGGGCCAATCGCGATGGACGTTGTGGTGGTGAACCAGCCCTTGAACGGCCCGTAAAGGCCCAGGGCAAACGGCCCTCCCCACTTTCTCAGGAAGGTGCCTCCGGCATCAAAAACCTGAACACGATTTCCGTAACCATCCGCCACATAAAGAGTTCCATCATCGGCAAAGGTTACATCCGTCGGGTAGGTAAATTCCCCGGCGCTCTTTCCCGTCTCCCCAGTGGTCCCCCACTGTTTGACGAAGGAGCCATCCGCCGTCAGGTGCTGCACACGGTGATTGTAGAAGTCGGCCACGAACAGATCACCGTTTTCCGCGACGGCAACACCGCCCGGCGCATTAAACTGGCCGGGGCCCTTGCCCGGGCCGCCAATGATTTTCAGCGGTTTACCAGCCAGACTGAATATCTGAATCCGGTCATTCATGTACTCGGGCACGTAGAGCCTGTCGCCGTGGATGGTCAGATTCATCGGCCGCCCGAGTTCCCCGAGTTCATCACCGGGGGTGCCGAATGCCCGTTTGAAGCGCCCCTGGTGATCGAAAACCTGGATACGCCCGTTGCGGGCATCGGACACGAACACTTCAGTGGCCGTTACGGCAATGCCCGTCGGGTCATTAAACTGCCCCGGGCCACTGCCTCTTTCACCCCATGCAAGAGCCAGCTTATAGGGTGGCTCCTGGTTCCAGTTGATCCCTCCACCAAGCCAGAGAAGCAGAGTTAGCACCGCTATCAGAGAAAGAACCCCGTATCCCAGCCATTTACCGATTGTTCTCATGATCAGTCCCTGAAGCTAGAAATTACGACGAAACCCGACGCGCACAATGTAGTCATCCTGAATGGCATCACCATCGGGATCTTCGGCCACAGGCAGTTGCACCGTAGCCTCGAAGACCCACCGCCGTGTGATGTATTGCAACCCCGGCGCCAGCAACCACTGGGTGCCACCGGAATTGGCATCGGTACCACTGACAATATCGTTGCGCTCGCGGTGAACGAGACTGGATTCGAGCAGGGCGTAGGTAAAACCCGGTGTACCAGAGACACCGTCAAGACTGAGCGGCCAGACCCGGTATTGCAGCGAAGCGTCGAGGCGCGTCTCGTCCCCTCGTGCGAAACCATCGTGACGGCCGTTTTCCCGGTAGAGCAACTGCCCATCAACCTGATAGTGGAGGGTCTGATAAGTGGTTACCACGCCGGTGAACCCGTCCCAGGCGCCATCGCCAACCTGTAATGGGCGTGGCAATTCGCCGAAACGATCACGATCGCTACTCTCTCCGGTGGGTGCCGTGAACCCGAGCAGCGGCGCAACCCGGAAAGTGCCACCGGTGAAATCATGTTGGTAGGCCGTGTAGCGCCCAAATAGTGAAACGTCACCAATGCCACCAGCATCGCGCTCAATCCGGCCCATCGGCGTGGTAACGTCCAGCACCTTATCGAAGAAGTGAGGCACGACACCGAACACCGCCAGCTTCGAGGTTATGCCATAACCCAGTACGCTGCCCAGAACCCGGACCGAAACCTCGCGATCCATGGGTCCGTCGTCGGAGCGTTCCCGAAACACAAGTTGCTCGCGCCAGATAGTCTGGCCCTGAGCCACTGGCAAGGCGGTGTTAAAGGTATTGGGTGCGGCCTGTACAACAGACACACACATCAGTGTCAGGGCACCGACCAGCAGGGACACAGTCACTGGAGGACTGCTAATTTGCATCGCTACCTCCCCTATCGCTCTCGGCCTCCGCATAGGAGCGCAGCGTGAAACCGGCCTCATTGATGGCCTGACGCGCCTGCGCTTCCGAGAGCGTCTTGCCGTCTTCAAGGGTGACACGTACCACGCTTTCACCCACGTCGACCTGCACGTCAGTGACACCCTCGACCTTAGTCAGACGTTTCTCTATGCCATAGGCACAGAACGGGCAGGCCAGCCCGTCCACGCCCAGTACGTAGCGCGTTTCGGCGGCCAGCGCGGCAGCGCTGAGCACCAACGCGGCCAGCATCAGGCAACATTTCTTAAACATGACGAATCCTCTTGTCAGGGGTAGCTTACAATCGGCCTGATCAATCCTTCACACTCAAGACCGTGTCGAAAAACAGCGTCAGGCGTTGCCATAGCGAATCGATGAAAATGGCGGTGACGCTGGCCGCCATGGCCACCATCGCCCAGACCGGGTAAATCAGCCCCGTGCTGGCCAGCATCACGCAGCGCAAGCAGCTCCGCGATCTCACGCAGGGAGAAACCCAACGCTTGTGCGCGGCGAATGAAGTGCAGTCGCCGAGGAGCGTGGCGAGCTGCGTCCGGGCGGCAGCGCACTCTACCGTTACGTCTGTGCCGGCACGCTGGAGGTGATAGGCGATGGCTCTATCACCGAGGGCATCGGCACCAGCCGCGTCACTGCCAATCTTGAGGGCACGCCCATCGACGATGCCTGTCTCATTGAGGACCAAGAAGCGGTGACTTGCGTCTATCGGCTGCTGCGCGAAGAGGGTCTCTTCCTCGGCAGTTCGTCGGGTATCAACGTGGCTGCCGCCGCCCGTGTCGCCCGCGAGCTCGGACCCGGGCATACCATCGTTACCGTCCTCTGCGACGGCGGCGGACGCTACTACTCGCGGCTGTTCAATCCGCAGTGGCTACAGCAGAAGGGATTGCGGCCTGGCTGAGCACTGCGCGGCAGATCTGCTTGCTGTAGCGGCCGGTGACGCAATCTTTGTTACATTGACATACGGGCATTTTGCGAGGTGACTTACTTCTCGAAGATCAACGCATCCGGGCCGGCTCCCAATTCCTCAAGCGCGGCCATAATGGCCTTGTTGAACGGATCGGGGCCGCACACGTAGAACGCCTGGCCGAAATCCTCGATCTGTGACTTCAAAAAGGCCTTATCGATAACGCCATCCAGAAAAATGTGATCACCCGTCGGTTTTTCCTGGGTGATAACGGTCATGAACCGGTCACCCAGAATCGTCTCAAACTCCTCCTTCAGGATAATGTCCCGCTCGGTCTTGTTGGAGAAGATCAGCCGGTTATTTCCGGTCTCACCCTTGCGGTGCAGGTCGCGCAGAATGGCTATAAACGGCGTCACACCCGCACCACCCGCGAGGAACACACCTTCACCCTTGTATTCAATGGTGCCCCAGGGGTCGCCGATAATCAGGTTGTCGCCCGCCTTGAGCTGGCCGATCTGATCAGTGACCCCCTCGTGGTCCGGGTAGATTTTTATCACGAACTCCAGGTACGGGTCCGTGGCGAGCGAGGTAAAGGTAAAGGGCCGTCCCTCATCTCGCCAGCCGTCGCGATCAACGGCTACCTCGGTGGCCTGCCCGGGCGTGAACGTGAAGCCCTCGGGCTTTTCAAGCCGAATCTGCCTGACGTCATGGGTAACCTCTCGAATATCCTGAATTTCCAGTGTATGACTCATAGCTCCCCTTATGCTTTCAGTCTGGGCCGAATCACGCCGTCACTCGGCGTGCACCTTTTTGCCGCCTGGCGTGACCAGGTACCATTCCGCACCAAAGCCTTTAATATCCTGGCCTTTGGTATCGCCGGGCGCCTTGTCCTTGATGAAGTAATAAAGTGGCCACCCGTCATAGGTCACCTGCAACGTACCATCCCGGCGCTCAAGGGTGCCGAGGGCATCAGCGTCAACGCCTTTACCAGCCTCGGGCTCGCCACTTGTCGTCAACGGTGGCCAGGCGTTGGCGCAGGCGTCATAACAGGTGCTCTTGCCGGCTTCGTCAGCCTCGAACAGGTAGAGACTTCGGCCTTCACTATCGGCCAGGTAGGCGCCATAGGGGCTTTTTTCGGCGACGGTGACCTTGGCGGGGTCCGCCGCATTGGCGGCGGGAAGCCCTGCTGCCAGCGCCATCAAAAAGAGCAGTGCGTTCATCGGCATGTTCATGGGATGCCTCCTCTGAGTCCGTGAGTTTCGTGGATGTCAACGAGTACTACGGAACCCCGTATTTCAAAGGTAGAATTATTCCGGCAGACGGTCAACGTACTGCCACCCGCAACGCTCCATAACGGAAGCTATTTACTCTATTGCGACCATTACCCTGCGCAGCAGGACGGTTGTTTCACATCTTTGGTGAAGGTCCGGAATAGCGGATTGTCTCAATATGAACGTCGGCCGCCTTCGCCAGGCCACAGATGGTCAGTGAATTTGCGTTATCCGACATCTGTCTTGACTCCGTAGCTGAGTACGGAAGTAACCTTATAAAAACGAGGGTCGAAACGCCCAACCTCCATTTGCTCGACAGGAGAACGTCCTTTGAAAAACCCCAAGATCCTGCTGCGCGTGAGCATAATTGGCACCGTCCTGGTGGCGTTGTGCTGCTTCACTCCAATTTTGGTGATTCTGTTTGCCGCCCTGGGGCTGGCGGGCTTGACGGGCTATCTCGATTACGTGCTGCTCCCCGCTCTGGCTTTCTTCATCGGCCTGACCTTTTATGCGCTATGGCGGAAAAAACAATTCGACGCCTACCGTGAGAAAGCCTCGACAGATTCAAGGAGCTCTCCTTATGAGTGATGACAACCTGCATATTGCCGTTGTTGGCACCGGCGGTGCGGCCATGGCGGCCGCCCTGAAGGCCGCGGAGCGCGGCGCCCGCATTACCCTGATTGAGCGCGGAACCATCGGTGGCACCTGCGTCAATATCGGCTGTGTACCCTCCAAAATCATGATCCGCGCCGCTCAGATTGCGCACCTGCGCAAGGGGAGCCCCTTTGACGACGGGGTGAGCGCCCAAAAGGCTACGAGGGTGGACAGGGCAAAACTGGTTCAGCAACAGCAGGCAAGGGTCGAGGCGCTTCGTAATAGCAAGTACGAGAGCATACTGCGCGACCACTCTGCCGTCACGGTACTGAAGGGCGAGGCCCGGTTTGTCGATGGCCATAACCTGACGGTCAGGCTGAACGATGGCAGCGAGCAGACTCTCCACTTTGACCGCGCCTTCATTGGCACCGGCGCCCGTCCGGCAGAGCCGCCGATACCGGGGCTGGCCAATACACCCTACCTGACTTCCACCAGTGCGTTGGTATTGGACACAGTGCCCGAACGGCTGATTGTGATCGGCGCTGGTTTCGTTGCCCTGGAGTTAGCTCAGGCCTTTGCCAGGCTGGGCAGCGAGGTCACTGTATTGGCCCGCAGCCGATTTCTGTCCAGTGAAGACCCCGCCATCGGCGAGGCCATGGAGGCTGCGTTCAAGCGGGAGGGAATCAAGGTGCTCAGACAGACCCGGGCCGACCGTGTGGACTATAGCGACAATGAGTTCATCGTCGACACCAATTCAGGCAACCTGCGAGCGGATCAACTGCTGGTGGCAACCGGACGCATACCCAATACCGAAGCCCTGAACCTGGCGGGCGTCGGCGTGGAAACCTCGCGCGGTGCGATTCAGGTGGATGAGCATCTGCAGACCACCGCCCCCGGCATCTATGCCGCCGGTGATTGCACCGATCAGCCGCAATTTGTCTATGTCGCCGCTGCCGGGGGCAGTCGGGCTGCCGTCAACATGACCGGAGGCGAAGCCACCCTGGATCTTAGTGCCATGCCGGGAGTGATGTTTACCGACCCCCAGGTTGCCACCGCCGGTCTGACGGAAGCCGAAGCGCTTGCGCAGAACTTCCATGTGGATACCCGTGTACTGAAACTTGAGAACGTGCCGCGCGCATTGGTCAATTTCGACACCCATGGCTTTATCAAGATGGTCGCCGAGCGGGATTCGGGACGATTGCTGGGGGTGCAAGCGGTCGCAGCAGAAGGCGGTGAGCTGATCCAGGCGGCAGTTATGGCACTTCGGGCCGGCATGACAGTGCAGGAAATCGGCGATGAACTGTTTCCCTACCTGACCATGGTGGAAGGCCTCAAGCTCTGCGCACAGACCTTCACCAAAGACGTGAGCCAGTTATCCTGTTGTGCAGGATGAATACATACTCCCGCTTTCATAAAAGCAGAGAGGCATCAAACAACATGAGAAAGACCCTGCAAGACCGCGCCATGGGCGCCATTATGGGTGCTTTCATAGGCGAAGCCCTGGGCGTCGGCCCCCACTGGTATTACGACCTGGCAGAACTGCGGCGTGCCCATGGTGACTGGATTGACGATTACACCTCCCCGGAACCCGGGCGTTTTCACCATGGTCTGAAGGCCGGGCAGAACAGCCAGGCAGGTTTCATTCTGGAACTGACGCTGCGCTCGCTGGTTGAACGCAACGGCTATGACGAGACGGATTTCTGTCAGCGCCTGGATCAGGAACTTTTTCCGCTGATGGATGGTGCCCCCCACAGCGGGCCCGGTTACTACACCAGCGAATCCATCCGCCACGCCTGGAAAAGACGGGTTGCTGAAAAACGCCCCTGGCACGATATTGGCGGTGCGGCCGATACTACCGAGGCGCGCAGTTCAGCAATGATTTTGAAAGTGCGGTACTTCATGCCATCAATGGCGGTGGCCAGAACCAGTCCCGGGCCATGCTGGCCGGGGCTCTGGCAGGCGCTCAGGTGGGCCTTGCCGGTATTCCGCAGCGATTGCTGGATGGCCTCGAACGCGCAGATGAACTGCAGCAACTGGCACGGGCGCTGGCCTCTCAGATACCGGGCTAACGCCGGCCTGATCAGCGCTGCTCACTGGAGCCGTTTCATTGCCAGATCCACTGCGTCGACCAGGGTGGTCACCTGCTCCCCGGGGCTACCCATCAGGGGGTGATAAAGCGACTCATGGCGTTGAATCCAGATACCATCAAACCCGGCCTGAATCGCGCCGTGGATATCCCAGGCATGGGCCGCGACCAGCAGTGCATTCTCCGGAGCGCAAGAGTGCTTCAGCGCTGCCTGGCGGTAAAGGTCGGTTTGCGGTTTCCAGGTGTTGAAATCGTCCACCGATATAATGTCATCAACCAGGTTTTCGATACCGTTATCGTGGACCAGTTTTTCGGTGTTGGCCCGGGAGCCGTTGGTAAGCATGACGGCCTTACAGCCTGAGCCCCTCAGCTTTTCCAGCGCGGGTTTGACATCCTCGTGCGCGGGCAGGCGGGAGAAAACCCCGAGAATATCCTTCAGCGTGGTCTCATCGTGCTCGTGACCAAGACTGTGCAGTAATACCTTCAGGGTGCCTTTGGCAATGTCCGGAAAGGGGTGGAAAACACCGCTCGCCGAAAGCGCGAAGGCATCCCTCAGCAACTGCGCGAAGAATAGCCGGTCCGTACCGGCAGGCAGATTGAGCTCTGCCATTTTATCTTCCAGCGGAGTCAGGGAAAAAACGGTTTCCACAACATCGAAGAAGACTATGCGGGGTTCGCTATTCAGGGTTTGTTTGGACATTTCGACGCACCTTTATCCATCTTGACTGTGAAACATCTGCAAGGGTCTCTCGCGATGCGGTGATCTGAACTGGCGTTGCAGGCCTAGAGATATCGGCTCGACCAGGCTACCAGCATATCCGCAACATACTCTGCGTCCACAGCACTTGAAAGCAGGTGGTCGGCATTATCCAGGGAAATAAAGCTCTTGGGGTGCTTTGCAGCCTGGTAGATGGTGGCTGCTTCGCTGATATCCACCACCTGGTCCACCGGCGAGTGAAAGATGATCAGCGCCTTACGAAGGTTGCCGATGTGGTCCGGGGTATTCCATTTCACCAGGTCATCCAGCATCTGCGATTTTACATTGAACGTCCGGCCGGCCAGGGTGACCTCGGCCTCACCGAGCTGATGAATCTCGTTGGCCTTGCCGTCGAACAGATGCTGGACGTGATTGGCCGTGGCCGGGGCACCGATAGTGGCAACCGCCTCCACGGATGGCATGCGCTGCGCGGCCGCCAGTACTGCCGCACCCCCCAGACTATGGCCTATAATGATGCGGGGCGCCTGGTAGTACTCTTCGAGAAATTGACTGGCAGACAACAGATCCTCGATGTTGGAGGAAAAACTGGTATTGCCGAAATCTCCGTCACTGCTGCCGAGCCCGGTGAAATCAAACCGCAATACGCCAATACCATGCTTCGCCAGAGCCCGGCCGATACGGGAGGCGGCGGCAATATCCTTTCCACAGGTAAAGCAATGGGCGAACAAGGCCATCGCCCTGGGCTTGCCCTGGTTCGGTAACTCCAGCAAGCCGGCAAGTTTCTGATTTTGAGTGTTGGTAAACTCAACTCTGGATCGTGTCATTACGCTTTTTCCTGGCCTTCGAATTGGACTATTGTTTACAGACCAATCAGGGGCATTAATTGTTACATCCGAGGGAGCAGAATGACCCATCCGTGTCACCAGCGAACAGGGAATACATCGGCGGGCATTTGCGCAATCGTTCTGCTGGTTCTGACAATCACCGGTTGTTCAACGGCAGTACTCAACACTGAGCTGGGCGAGACCTCCCTGCAGCCTGACTACGATTTCGAATCCCGGCTGCCGGATAACGATGACAGGCTGTTTGTTGTCCTGGCCTTCTCGGGAGGCGGCACGCGCGCGGCAGCCCTGTCCTACGGTGTGCTCGATGCCCTTCGCCGGGAACAGATCACGATTGGTAATCAGCAACACCGGTTACTGGATCAGGTTGATGTCATTTCCGCGGTCTCCGGGGGAAGCTACACAGCGGCCTACTATGGATTGTTCGGCGACCGGCTGTTCGAGGATTTCCGGGAACGCTTCCTGCTCCGCAACTGGCCACGCACCTATGGCTGGATGCTGGCAAACCCGGTCAACATGGCAAAGCTTGCCTCGGAGGACTTCAATCGCTCCGATCTTATGGCCAGGTTTCTTGATCAACAGATCTTTGACGGGAAAACCTTCGCGGATCTCTCCCTGGGGCCCCTACCGTTTGTCATCATCAATGCCACGGATATCAATAATTCGCTGACATTCAGCTTTATCCAGCAACAGTTTGATCTGCTCTGCTCCGATCTCGGCAGCTACCCCGTCAGTCGCGCTGTGATGGCATCGTCGATGGTGCCCCCTGCGTTCGCCCCTTTGCGGCTTCGCAATTATTCAGGATGCGATGCCAAAACCAAGCCCTGGATCAGCGAGGCCCTGCAGGCCCGCAATCTGCTGTCGCGAGAGTTTGCAGTTGCCCAGGGTGTGTCCCGTTATTTCGAGCAGGAGGAGATGCCGTATCTCAACCTGGCTGACGGCGGCATTACTGACAATATCGGCGTGCGCGGCTCGATGATGAGCCCGGTCGCCCATCGGGGCAATGTCGAGAAGATGGCAGGTGCCTTTAGCCGCAAGGCCCTGGGCAAAGTTGAACAGGTGCTGGTTGTTCTGGTGAACGCCCAGGTCTACCCACCCTATCCCTGGGCGGTTGCCGGTGATGAGCCCGGGCCCATCGAAACCATGGAAGCGTCTTTTGATGCCGCGTTCAATACACTCACCACAGAGAACATTGCCCAGGCACGCAGGGAATTTCTGGCCTGGGGAGCGAACATTAACGCCCAGCGAACACCAGAGCAGCCCGAGGTCAGCGTTCACTTTGCAACCCTGACATTCAACCAGGTGGACGATGCCGCCAGGCGGAGGAAGTACAACGCCCTGCCAACGGCCGCCCTTGATGGCAGACAAGTCGATGCCCTGACAGCGCTGGGCGGTGAACTGTTGGAGCAATCTGAAACCTACCAGCAATTCCTTGAGAAGGTTGCCCGGCTAGCCGGGCAAGAATGAACCCGTCACAGCCTCGCCAATGCTACCTCCGTCGCCTTCACAAACGCGAGCACATCCGAGCCCTTCTTCAGGCCAAGCTCTTTGACAGAGCGTGTGGTGATCACCGAGGTGACTATGCCACCCGGGGTTTCCACATCGACTTCGGACAGCACCGGCCCCTCGTTGATGGCCACCACCTGGCCACGGAACTGGTTGCGTGGGTTCAGTTGTTGAATGCTCATGTTGGTTTCCTCTGATTATTAAAAAGTCTGGTTCAAGACAGTTAATTTGAAATCGCCAGGTAGCCGGATTCCGGCTGCACGGTGGCCCGTTTATGTTTTGGCACTGTTTCATCCGGTGCCTCGGCCGGCACGCCGGTCAGGTATTCCAGCAAGCGCGCCTCGTAGCCCACAAACGACGGATCGGTGGCCACTCGGGGGCGTGGTAACTGGATGTTTACATCCAGACCTATGGCGCCGCCGTCGAGCACGATCACCCGGTCCGCCAGCATCACGGCTTCGCTGACATCGTGGGTCACCATCACCAGGGTAAAACCATGCTCCTGCCACAGGTTCTCGATCAGCCGGTGCATGGTGGAACGGGTGAGTGCGTCCAGTGCGCCCAGGGGCTCATCCAGCAACAGCAGTTCCGGCTGGTGGGCCAACGCCCGGGCCAGGGCGACCCGTTGCTTCTGCCCACCGGACAGGCTTGCGGGCCAATCCTGGGCCTTGCTGTCCAGTTCCACCTCATGCAGTGCGAATTTCGCCCGGGCGGATTCCACGTTGCCGATCTCCACATTCTCGATCACGATTTTCCAGGGCAGCAGGCGCGGCTCCTGGTACATCATCCGGACGCTGTGATCGCTGGTTCCGACCGTTTCCCCGGCAAACTCGAGTTGTCCGCCATCCGGCTGGTCAAGCCCGGCCAGCAACCGCAGCAGCGTGCTCTTCCCGCAGCCGCTGCGGCCGATGATTACCAGGCTTTCACCGGCCCGGATATCCAGGTCCAGGCCGTTGAGCACCGTGAGCTCGCCGAAGTGCCGTTGCAGGTTTCGGGTGCTGATTCCCACACCCCACCTTGTGGATTGTTCTGTCATACCCCTTCTCCCCGTTGGTAGGCCGGGTGCCAGCGTAGCCACCACAGTTCCAGACCCTTGGCACACAGATCAGCCAGCTTGCCGAGCACGGCGTATAGCAGGATGGCCACCAGCACCACGTCCGTCTGCATGAATTCCCGGGCATCCATCGCCAGATAGCCAATGCCGTCGGTGGCCGAGATGGTTTCCGAGACAATCAGCGTCAACCACATGAAACCCAGGGCAAACCGTACACCCACCAGAATCGAAGGCAGGGCACCTGGCAGAACCACATGCCAGAACAGGGCAAACCCTTTGACACCGTAGGAGCGGGCCATTTCAAGCAACTGTGGATCGACGTTACGAATCCCGTGATAGGTATTCAGGTAGATCGGGAACACACTGCCCAGCGCCACCAGAAAAATCTTCGCGGTTTCATCAATCCCGAACCACAGGATCACCAGTGGAATCAGGGCCAGATGCGGAATGTTCCGCACCATCTGCAGCGTGCTGTCCAGCAACAGGGATAGCCAGCGGGACAGGCCGGTGGCAAACCCCAGGGCCAGGCCAATGCCGCCACCGATCACAAAGCCGATGGCCGCCCGTTCAAAACTGCTTTTCAGATGAAACCAGAGCTCGCCGGATACCGTCAGCCGCCAGCCGGCGGCCACCACATCTGTTGGTGCCGGCAGCACTCTGGCGGTAATCCAGCCCAACTGCGCCGCGATTTGCCAGGCAAGCAGCAGTACTACCGGCACGATCCAGGGCAGAACGCCTGCTAATGCCCGGTTACGAATGGAAAGCGACATCGCCTCTGCCTCCTGTCTCACTTACTGGGCGTTTTGGGCGACCGACGCAGGGCTTTGCCAGAGCACCGAATCGATGTTGATTTCCCGCGGAATCAGATTCAGCTCGTAAAACACATCGGCAATGGTCTGCTGGGCTTCACCAATCCTTGGCGTGATCCGGGTTGCGCCATAGGCGTAGCGATCAACCGCCAGTCGCAGAGAGTCTTTGGAAATGCCGGTTTCCTTGTGGAGAATGTCCACCACCTCCTGCGGATGGTCCTTGGCCCAGGCATCCAGCTCCGCCAGCGAGTCGATCACTTCATTGACGATGCCGGGATACCGTTCCGCAAAAGGCCGGGAAGCGAGATAAATCTGGTGGTTGTCCACCAGGCCTTCGCCATCACGCAGTGAGCGGGCGCCGGCAACCTCTGCGTCTGCCTGGTACGGGTCCCAGATCACCCAGGCATCCACGTCGCCACGGTCAAACGCGGTGCGGGCATCGCCGGGCTTGATGTAGACCGGCTTGATGTCGCGGATCGAAAGATTGGCTTCTTCCAGAGCGCGCACCAACAGATAATGCACATTCGAGCCCTTGTTCAGGGCCACTCGCTTGCCTTTCAGATCCGCCACGGACTGAATCGGTGAGTCAGCTTTCACAAGTATCGCCTCACCCTTGGGCGCCGGCGGCTCGTTCGCCACGTAGACCAGGTCCGCACCAGCGGCCTGGGCAAAGATGGGCGGGGTTTCACCCGTGGTGCCGAAATCCACGCTGCCAACGTTCAGGCCTTCCAGCAGCTGCGGGCCGGCGGGGAACTCGATCCACTTTAGGTCGAAACCCTGTTTAGCGAGCTTCGGCTCCAGGGTGCCCCGGGCTTTGAGCAGGATCAGGGTGCCGTATTTCTGGTAACCGATACGCAGGGTGTTTTCCTCCACCTCTGCGTTGACACCCAGGGGTGTCAGCAGCAAAGCGCTTGATGCCAGCAGGCCGATAAACGCCCGGCGGCTGGTTCGTAGTCTGTGTCTCAGCGAGGTCTGTTTAGCCACAATGTTGATCTCCATCCATTCCATGATTACAGGGCCGGATTGCCCCGTTTCGTGGAACCAACGCTATCAGCGCCGATAGAGGTCCCAAACCAACTTATCGTGCAGAGCTTCTGAATAAATCCTCTATTACCGAAGTGACGCCTTTTTGCAAGCCTTATGCAATCGCAGAATAATAAATGCAGAAATGGTTGGTTCGCCTGCTCAAGAGGCACCGGTAAAGTCCGGGTATTGACGAGCAAAAAGAATTGGAGGAAACCTCATGTCCGAGGAAATCGGTTATCTGATCATTCCCGGCTGGAACGGCTCGGGAACCAACCACTGGCAAAGCCACTGGCAGTTATTGCTACCCAATAGCAAGCGGATTCACGTAGAGAGTTGGTCACAGCCCAATCTGGAAGACTGGATCGAGGCCATCGACCGGGACGTTCGTAATTCGCCGACAGACAAGGTGGTGTTGGTTGCCCACAGCCTGGGCTGTGTCGCGGTGGCGCACTGGGCCCGCAGGCATGGCGGATGGCGCGCTGACCGCATTAAAAGTGCCCTGCTGGTCGCCCCGGCAGACACCGAGCGGGAATCAGCACCGGCCGCACTGCAACCCTTTGCGCCCATTCCCGATGATTACCTTCCGTTTCCTTCTCTGGTTGTGGGCTCCACCAACGACCGGGCAGCGTCGGCGGATCGTGCCCGGGACCTGGCCCTGCACTGGGGTAGCGAATTCGAGCTGCTCCCGGGTGTGGGCCATATCAACACCGAATCAGGACACCAGCGCTGGATTGAAGGGCTGCGATACCTTGCCAGGGCCTCCCGCGAACCGGCTCCAAGAGTCCTGGTGGCACCGGCGTAGATCACCACGTCGTCTTCGACAATCGGATGGCGGGGTTCGCCTTTGGTCAGCGCGCCGGTCTCGTCTTCGTTGAACCGAACCGCACCGAGCGTGACGTTCTGGTAGATGCGCACCTGGTCGCCAAGAATGGCGGTTTCCCCGACCACCACGCCGGTGCCGTGGTCAATGAAAAACGAGCGCCCGATGGTGGCACCGGGGTGGATGTCGATACCGGTGGCTGAATGGGCTTTCTCGGCGATGATTCGGGCGATCATTGGCAGGCCGCTGGCCTGTTCCCTCAGGGCGGCCTGATGTGACGGCAGCTCGCGGCTGCCCAGGTCCAGCTCCCGGCCCTGGCGCTCGCGTCAGTCATGGCGTGGCTTTGGCTGAGCACCTCAAGCAGGTTATTGCGGACCAGGATCAGCGCTCAGCGCTCAGCGCTCAGCGACCGGAAGGCAAGGCCAGCCGGCCAGCCACAACCTCCTCGGTCAGCTCCGACGCGCACAGCTGGATAAACTGAAACGCATAATTGCGCAGCAGATTGCCCCGGCGTATCCCGATACGGGTCTGCTTTTCTTCGAACAGGTGATCGGTATTGAGCAGCTGCAACCCCGAATCCCGGGCAGGGTTGAACGCCACCGAGGCAATAATGCCGATGCCCAGGCGCAATTCCACGTAGGATTTGATCACATCCGCATCCAGGGCGGTCATGATGATTTCCGGGCGCAGGTTTTCAGTAGCGAAAGCCTTCTCGATGGAGGCCCGGCCCGTGAAGCCTTCGTGGTAGGTAATAATGGGGTACTGCTGAATATCTTCGAGCGTCAACCGCTCTATTTCTGCCAGCGGGTGCAATTTGGGCACGACAACACCATGGTGCCAGCGGTGATACGGAAAGGACACCAGTTGTGGAATATCACCCAGCGCCTCTGTGGCCACACCTATGTCAGCCTCGCCACTGAGCAGCATGCTGACAATTTCATCCGGGCTGCCCTGGTGCAGCCGCAGCCGCACTTTTGGAAATTGCTGCTTGAACCTACTGACCACTTCAGGCAATGCATACCGGGCCTGGGTGTGAGTGGTGGCGATGGTCAGCTCGCCGGAGTCCTGTTCCTGGTAGTGCTCGGCCAGATTTTTGATATTTCGGGCATCCATCAGCATGCGCTCCACATAGACCAGCATCTGCTGACCGGGCTCGGTCAGCCCCAGCAGGCGTTTGCCTTTTCTGACATACAGCTCAACACCCAGCTCCTCCTCCAAATCCTTGATGTGTTTGGACACACCGGACTGGGAGGTGAACAGCGCGTTGGCCACTTCCGTCAGATTGAAATTCTGCCGGGCGGTTTCCCGCACGATGCGTAGTTGCTGAAAGTTCACAGGCTGCCTTCCCTACTCAACGATGAAACGCCCGGCCCTGACTTGCTTACAAGTAATAAAAACCAGGATATCAATATCATTGAAGTCTAAGGCAGGCCAAAAAATAAACCGAATAATATTTACTGCATTGCTAAGCGTTTTTTTTCATATGGCGCTGTCAGAGCTGGCTGGGCCAGACAAAAAACGGCCGGACAACGAAGTATCCGGCCAAACGGAGAGGTGCCACGATGAGTACACACAACACTGCAAATTCAGATCAACTCAGGATGCCGAGGCTTTTGCGGCCCGGATATCAAACGCCCCACCGGTGTGGAAGGCCGAATCGGTAACCGCCTGCTTGCCCGGCAACAAGGGGAAGACCAGTTCGGCAAAGCGGATGGCTTCCTCAAGGTGGGGGTAGCCAGACAACACGAAGGTATCCACTCCGGCATCCCGGTATTCCAGCAGGCGTTTTGCCACGGTTTCAGGGTCGCCGACCAGGGCCGTGCCCGCGCCACCCCGCACCAGACCTACGCCGGCCCAGAGGTCCGGGCTGATTTCCAGTTGGTCACGACGGCCGCCGTGCAGCGCCAGCATGCGTTTCTGGCCGACCGAATCCATCTTCGCCAGGTTCTGCTGGGATTTGGCGATGGTATCGTCGTCCAGGTTTTCGATGAGTTTGTCCGCTTCCGCCCAGGCCTCTTCCCGGGTTTCCCGGACAATCACGTGCAGGCGTACACCAAAGCGTACCGTGCGACCATGCTTGGCGGCCTCGGCACGAACGCGGTCGATCTTTTCAGCCACGGCTTCTGGCGGCTCGCCCCAGGTCAGGTAGGCATCCACCTGTTCTCCGGCCAGCCGGATGGCCGCATCGGAAGAGCCACCGAAATACAGCGGTGGATAGGGTTTCTGGACCGGCTCGAAGTAGTTTTTTGCGCCCTTGATCCGGTGATGTTTGCCCTCGAAATCGACCGTTTCACCCTGAAGCAGGCGCCGCCACACCTGCAGGAATTCATCGGCGGACTCGTAGCGCTCGTCATGACTGTAATAGACACCTTCCGCGGCCAGTTCGGCGGCATCGCCTCCTGGCACAACATTCAGCAGCAAGCGGCCACCGAGGGCTTCATCCAGCGTTGCCGCCTGGCGGGCGGAGACCGTTGGCCCCGAGATGGACGTTCGAAGCGCCACCAGCAACTTGATACGGCTAGTCACCGGGGCAAGGCTGGAAGCCACCACCCAGGGGTCCTGGCAGCTGGCGCCGGTGGGAATCAGCAGGCCGTCGTAACCCAGGTCTTCAGCGGTAGAGGCAATGCGCTGCATATAACGGTTGGTTGCCGGCCGGCCACTGCCGGGCTTACCAAAATAGCGGGTATCGCCCGAGGTGGGCAGAAACCAGAATACATCGAGAGTCATCACATACTCCTTTTCTTGATTGACCTCTCAAAAGTAAGTCACTGAGCTGCGCAGACAAATCTCAATTTCTGCAATGCATATTCAATGGAGTGGCGGTTTCCAGTGGCATCAGGTCGCCAGCGTCTCGCCAAGCAGCGAGTGAGATCTGTCGCGACTTAGAAGGTGCTCAGGATGCGATTCAAACCCACTAATAAAGCGATCCAGAGCAACGCCCAGGCGCCGCAGAATCTCGTCGCCGATCCGATAGTCTCCGGCCTCGGTTTTCTCGAACTGGCTGTCCGGAGAGAACACCACCGGCAGCGCCTTTTCCGCCTTCAGATTGATGAAAATCGGCTGCAGGGCGTGATCCACTGCCAGCATGTGGGCCGGTGATCCTCCGGAGGCCACCGGCAGCACACTTTTATGCTGCAATCCGCCCTCAGGGATCAAATCCAGCAGGGTTTTCAGAACCCCCGAAATGGAGGCCTTGTACACCGGGGTAGATACGATCAATCCGGCCGCGCCCGCGACATCTTTCAGATATGCCTGTACCTGATCGCTCCTGAAATCCGCCCGCAGCAGGCTGCTGGCATCGAAACTTTCCACACTGTACGTGCGCACCTCGACATCCCGTTTTGCCAGTTCGCCGAGCAGATACTCGGCCAGGGCGCTGGAGCGGGATTTCACGTTGGGGCTGCCCAGAAGCGCGACAATATGCATAAAAACTCCCTTTCACTTTGTTGAGGCCTGAGGCGTGGCTTTCTCGCCGGCTTCAAACCAATGCGTTTCCGTGGGCCGCAGGTACACCCGATCGCCGACTGCAAGATCCAGTGCCCGGAAGTCCCGGCGCGGCAGCTCGACGTCGATCACGTTGGGCAGACCGTCGCTGGCGGCATGCTCGGGCACCACCTCCAGGCGGTAAACACTGCCCATGGGCTGAATGAACTTGACCCGGCATTCCGGCAGCTTTTCGTCGGTGGTTTTCAGCAGCTCGAAATCGTGGGGGCGAATGTAGGCGGCAAACGGGGTGTCGTCGCCGGCACTTTCACTCCCGGGTGGCCGGATCGGCAATTGCCAGGCACCGGTATCCAGGGTCTCGCCCTGAAGGCGACCGTGAAACACGTTCACGTTGCCAATAAACGACGACACAAAGGGACTGGCGGGGTTGTCATAAACCGCTTCCGGAGTGCCCACCTGTTCGATCCGCCCCTTGTCCATCACCACGATTCGGCTGGCCACTTCCATGGCCTCCTCCTGATCGTGGGTGACGAAGATGCTGGTGACATGCAGTTCGTCGTGCAGGCGACGCAGCCAGCGGCGCAGTTCCTTGCGCACATTGGCATCCAGCGCTCCGAACGGCTCATCCAGCAACAGAAATTTGGGCTCCACTGCCAGTGCCCGGGCCAGGGCCACACGCTGACGCTGGCCGCCGGAAAGCTGGGCCGGGAAGCGCTTGCTCAGCCAGTCCAGCTGCACCAGGTCCAGCAGTTCATGGACCCGTTTACGGATCTGGTCTTCACTGGGCCGTTCGCTGCGCTTGAGAACCCGCAGCCCGAAAGCCACATTTTCGAACACCGTCATGTGTCCGAACAGCGCGTAATGCTGGAACACAAACCCCACGCCACGCTGCTTGATGTGTTTTTCGGTGACGCTTTCGCCATTGAGCCAGACTTCGCCGTCGTCCACGAAATCCAGACCGGCGATCATTCGCAGCAGGGTGGTCTTGCCGCAGCCGGAGGGGCCCAGCAGGGCCACCAGTTCGCCGTCGTCAACGTTGAGGGACACATTGTCCAGCGCCTTGAAATCGTCAAAGGCCTTGGTGATGTTGCGGACTTCGATGCTCATTGTGTTGCTCTCTCCAGTGACCGCGCCTGTTGCCACTCAACCAGGCTTTTCAATACCAGTGTCAGAATCGCCAGCCCGGCCAGCAGTGAGGCAACGGCAAAGGCGGCGGTAAAGTTGTACTCGTTGTAGAGGATCTCCACATGCAAAGGCAGGGTGTTGGTCTTGCCGCGAATGTGGCCGGACACCACCGACACCGCGCCGAACTCGCCCATAGCCCGGGCGTTACACAGGATGATCCCGTACAGCAGGCCCCATTTGATTTTCGGCAGGGTGATTTTCCAGAACATGGTCCAGCTGCCCGCACCGAGGGCGATGGCGGCCTCTTCCTCTTCGGAGCCCTGCTCCTGCATCAACGGAATCAGCTCCCGGGCCACAAAGGGCACGGTCACGAACAGGGTCGCCAGGATAATGCCCGGTACCGCGAAAATGATGGGAAAGCCCTGCTCGGCAAACCAGCTGCCAAACCAGCCCTGGGCACCGAATACCAGCACGAAAATCAGGCCGGCGATGACCGGGGAGATGGAGAACGGCAGGTCGATCAACGTGGTCAGCGCACCGCGACCGGTGAACTGGAAGCGGGCGATCATCCAGGCGGCGGCAATGCCGAACACCGTGTTCAGCGGCACCACGACCGCAGCAACCAGAAGGGTCAGCTTGATGGCTTCCCAGGTATAGCGATCGGTGATGGCCTGTAGATAGAGATCCCAGCCTTCGCTGAAGGCTTCGATCAACACGGCGGCCAGTGGCAGCAGCAGGAACACTGAAATAATGATGATGGCCAGTCCGGTCAGCACATAGCGGGGCCACTGCCCGGCACCGGGCTGATCCAGGCGATCCAGCGCCAGAGTCTGTGTTTGCATGGGGGTCTCCTGGGGTTCCCTAGAGTTTACCGGTACGCTTGCGGGTCCAGGCCTGCAGCATGTTGATCACCAGCAGCATGATGAAGGCCACGACCAGCATCATCAGCCCGATCGCGGTTGCCCCTGCGTAGTCGTACTGTTCCAGCTTGGTAATGATCAGCAGCGGTACAATTTCCGAGACCATGGGCATGTTGCCGGCAATGAAGATCACCGAGCCGTACTCACCCAGCCCCCGTGCGAACGCCAGCGCGAAGCCCGTGAGCAGTGCCGGAACCAGGGGTGGGAAAAGTACCCGCCGGAAAATGGTCCAGGGTGAGGCTCCCAGGCTCTGGGCGGCTTCTTCCAACTGGCTGTCCAGATCCTGCAATACCGGTTCCACGGTGCGCACCACAAAGGGAAGGCCAATGAACATCAGGGCCACGACAATCCCGAGCGGTGTGTAGGCAATGCGGATGCCCAGTTCGGTGAAGAAACTGCCGATCCAGCCGTCCGGTGCGTACAGGGCCGCCAGCACAATGCCCGCAACCGCCGTGGGCAAGGCAAACGGCAGATCGATGACCGCATCAAACAGGCGCTTCATGGGCATGGGGTAGCGCACCAGCACCCAGGCAATCACGAACCCCAGAAACAGGTTGATGAACGCGGCCGCCAGGGCCGTCAGAATGCTGACCCGGAAAGACGCCAGCACCCGGCTGTTAGTGAGCGTGGCAAACAGCTCCCCCAGACTCAGTTCGGTGGTTTTCCAAACCAGTGCGCAGAGAGGAATCAGCACCAGCAGCGAGAGGTAAAACAGGGTAATACCACTTGCCAGGCGAAAGCCTGGCAAGATGGAGAAGGATCGCTTCATAATCGCCTCACTGTGGGAGGTAGATTGCGTCGAAGACACCGCCGTCGTTGAAGTGGGTTTGCTGGGCATTCTGCCAGCCGCCAAACACGTCCTGTACGGTCACCCGGGTGACGTTCGGGAAGCGTTGGAGGTCTTCCTTTTCGGCAAAGTGTTCGAACACCGGGCGGTAGTAATGCTTGGCTGCCAGCTTCTGGGCCACCGGCGAGTACAGGTATTCCAGGAAGGCTTCTGCCGCCTCGGTGGCCGCCTCGCCTTTCTTCTCGACATTACCGTTCACCACGGTCACCGGTGGTTCGGCCAGGATGCTGATGGACGGCACCACAATGTCGAACTCGCCTTTACTCAGCTTGTTCACCGCCAGCAGGGCTTCGTTTTCCCAGGCCAGAAGGACATCCCCCAGGCCGCGTTTCACGAAGGTGGTGGTGGAGCCGCGGGCGCCGGAATCGAGAATCGGCACGTTCTTGTAGAGCCTGGTGACGTACTCTGTCGCTTTTTTCTCTGCCGCCTTCACTTCGTCCGCGTACTCGGGGTTATCCAGCTTGGACAGGTCACCCAGCTCTTTCTTCAGCACGTAGGACCAGGCTGCCAGGTAGTTCCAGCGGGCACCGCCGGAAGTTTTCGGGTTAGGCGTAATCACCTGGACGCCGGGTTTGGTCAGGTCATCCCAGTCCTGGATGTCTTTCGGATTACCCTTACGCACCAGGAAAACGATGGTTGAGCTGTAAGGGGCGCTGTTGTTCGGCAGGCGGGTCTGCCAGTCAGCAGGCAGCTTGCCGGTGCGCTCGCCAATGGCGCTGATGTCGTAAGCCAGGGCCAGGGTGACCACATCCGCCGGCAGGCCGTCGATTACCGAACGGGCCTGTTTGCCGGCGCCGCCGTGGCTCTGTTCAATGGTGACGGAGTCGCCGGATTTGGCTTTGTACCAGTCAGCAAACTCCTTGTTGTACTCCTGGTAGAACTCCCGGGTGGGATCGTAGGAAACGTTCAGCAGGGAAGTATCCTCCGCCTGCGCGGGCCCGGCTACTGAAGCAGCCAGCAGGACACTGGCGGAAAAGGCCAGCAGTGGTTTTCGGAAAAGAGACATATCAAACTCCTAAGGATTGGGGGCTATCGAACTCTGGAGTCGAGATTAACGACCCCGCCTTAGAAACAGAAACACGAAAATCTGGAATGGTTATGAAGAGGGAGAATAAGCGTTAGAGGCAAGACTTGTTGTTTGTCTGGAAAACGAACCTGCCAACCGTCCTCTGGTGGTACAGGTTCGTTAACCAATCCGAGCCCTAAAACCGATACTCGGCCATAAAGGAACCAAAGCTGTTCCGCGAGTCCTCGATGGGCGGCAGGTTAACGTTATCTACCGTGTCGGTAGATAACCAGAGGCTCAGATGGGCGCCAAATCGCGGCCCGACCCAGTGCAATCCAAACACGGCCTGGCCGACAGTACGATTTATGTCCACGGTATTCCTGTCCGTCCATTCATTATTGACGAACAAGTTGCCTTCACGAGGCAACGCCCATCCGAAATACGTCGCTCGCAAGGTGACCGAAGCGTAGAGGTAAGTCGCTCGGCCCGGAAGAAGAGTTGCATCGTAGTCCATACCCCGACCAATCGGGTCCGGAATGTAATGGAAGCCACCGGGGCGGTCGCCAAAGCGGAACTCCAGTCCCGGTTGCGCGAAGGTAAAAAAGTTACCAACCGCCAGATCTCCGGTTACTGCCGCATCGAACCAGGTGTTCCGGAAAAATCGCCGCTTAACACTCACATACCCGTTCAGAACTGGCTCGGAATCCAGCTGATTATCCCAGCCATTGGGATCGTCGCCCGTTATGACGGTGTGTACTAACTTTTGTGTCTGCTCGGCAAGCGCTTCTTCACCAATCCACCCCACCAGCCACTGAGCACCAAAAAAGGTGTCATCGTTGAAGCCGTAAAAACTGTTTCCCCAACCGAGAAAGCCGACGTACGGCACGTCATTGAGAATGACCTCGGACCGGTCGATGTCTGCCGGCGTTTGCATATTCTGCCCAAACACCCAACTCTCCCGATACTTCAATCCGGTTTTCTCGGGAATTGCCCACGCCACCAGGGATCGGCCAAATGCTGGCGTACCCGCCGTCTCATCCAGGGACTCAGCCACCGGGGACGAAACGACAATCGAAGTACCGTTGGTGAACTGGTTGTCCGAACTGAGAATGATGTCATTGGAAAGTTCAAGTCTGATGGTCGACTGAGCGCTCGCAGGGAGACCACCAACGGATAGAACCAGAACAAGTATCGTCCTTTGGACTTTTAGCAAAAGTACTTCCTCCAATCGGTTCAAGTGAGCCTGACCAACCTTCCTGATTAATAGCCGGCATTTGTTAAACGACACCTGCGCACCGGGAGCGTTACAAAACAGCATTGCCGACAACACCATTTAACGAGTGGCTGTTTGTAACAACTGCTCCCGGAACGGGTCTTAAAGTTGTCATATCAACGGGGCGTATCGAAACCAATGACCCGACCATATTCAAAATCGTCGATGGCCAACTGTTGCTGTTCCATAGTTCTCCGGAGCAAGATGGGCGAAAGCGTTGGGAAGAAAGTTTGGTGAACACCGGAATAACAGAGAAAGAACTGCTTCGCAGGGCAAAGAGCAATTTCATCGACCTCAAATTCTGAGACTGACCAACAAGGATTTACGATGACCAGCATCAAACCCTCCGGCAAAAGATCCTCCATAGTTGCGGGCCTAGCCGGTGGCTGGGTTGCCGATGCCGCCAGCCTGGGCCTGCACTGGCTTTACGACAGCCCGCGTATCCTGGAAGTCGGCGGCCAGTCCCCGGAATTCCTGCCACCAAAGGCTGACTACTTCAAAGGTGGGCTCGGTTACTTCGCCCATGAGGGCAAGCAGGTCGGCGATGTCAGTCATTACGGCGCGGCCACGGGTGTAATCACCGACAGTCTGCTGGCGAATGAAGGAAAGCTGGATGTCCGCGATTACCAGCGACGCTTCCGAACGTACTTCGGGCCAGGTGGCCAATGGCGGGGCTACATCGACAATCCCACGCGGGTCACGCTCAACAACCTGACCACGATTGAACAGAACGCCATTGAACAGGCGCTCTCGACGACCACCGCCGACCTGACCGAACAACAGAAACGCATACTGGTGCAAAAAGTGCTGCCGTATACCCGCCGCCTGAGCGGCGACCAGCTGGCAGCTCCGGTTCGCCGGGCCATCGACCTGACCTATCATGAAACCGAGGTTCAGGAGGCCGGCGTTCACATTGCCGAAACCATCGACCAGCACTTGCGACCGGAAAGCGGCGCCGACGACATGCAGCTGCCCGCCGTGTCCAAACTGCCGCCACTGGTTGCCTGCTATCTGGGCAGCAACCAGCTTCTGGACGTCACCGAAGCAGCGGTGCGGGTCACCAATCACAACGACGAAGCCGTAGCCTGGGCAAGATGTGCGGCAAGGCTTCTGGACCATCTTTTCCGGGGTGATTCCCTGCAGGACGCTCTGGCGTCAGCTGAAACCGAAGCGCCGGACCAGGCAAGCCTCTCTCGCGCCCAATCCGGGTCAGCGCTGGATGCGATACAGGCCGGCGACTCTTTCGGCCGCACCTGCTATCTGCATGAAGCCATGCCCGTGATCTTTCACATCCTGAGCCAGGCCACAAGCTACACCGAGGCGGTTCGTGCCAATATCCAGTGCGGGGGCGACTCCTGTGGCCGCGCCTGGATTATCGGGCCGGCCATGGCTGCAATCCACGGTGTCGGCGGTGAGCACGGCATTCCACTGAGCTGGCTGGTACGAGTGACCGACGCCTCGACCATCCTCCTGGATATCGAAAGACTGATTTGCGGCAGATAATGTGAATCAATGGGGGTTTTCACCACCGTCTATGCTTGGGGTAGGGTTCGTCTGAAAGGAGGATTTATGAAAACACTACTGATCAATACGTTACTGATGATTTCACTGGTCGCCAGCGCCCCCGTGTTTGCCCAGAAAGACCCGTTGAAAGTCGGCATGTCCGGCCAGTATTACCCCTTCACCTTCGTGGAGCAGGACCAGCTCAAGGGGTTCGAAGTGGATGTGATGAACGCCATCGGCAAGGAACTGGGCCGCGATATCCAGTTTGAAACCGCCAACTTCTCCGGGCTGATGGGTATGCTGGCGTCGGGCCGGATCGACACAGTGGCCAACCAGATCACCATCACCGAGGAACGCAAGAAAGCTTATATTTTCAGCGAGCCTTACGTTTATGACGGCGCCCAGGTGGTGACCAAAAAAGGCAACACCGAAATCCAGGGCGTGGAGGATCTGAAGGGCAAAACCGTTGCGGTAAACCTGGGTTCCAATTTCGCCGACCTGCTGCGAGAGTTGCCCTACTCGGACCAGATCAACATCAAAACCTACGAGAGCAACCTGGAGCATGACACCGCCCTGGGTCGCGTCGATGCCTTTGTTATGGACCGGGTCAGCGCCAGCCAGATTATCAAGGAAAAGCCCTTACCGCTGGAACTGGCCGGCCCCACCTTCTCGCAGATCACCAACGCCTACCCGTTCAGGGAAACCGAAAAAGGCCGCGCGCTGCGGGACGAAGTGAACAAGGCGCTGGCCGCCCTGCGGGAGAAGGGCAAGCTGAAGGCCATCTCCGAGAAATGGTTCGGCACCGACATCACCCGGCCCTGAGGGCCCAACCGAGGCCCGACTGCTATGGACGTGCTGAACGTCGAATACATGGTGGGGCTGATACCCGTTCTGCTCGGATATCTGCCCCTGACCCTGAAACTGGCCGGTACCGGAATGGTTCTGGCGCTCATCCTTTCCTGCCTGCTGGCGGTGGTCAGGGTGCTGGCCATTCCGGTGGTCAATCAACTGACCATCCTGTTCATCTCGTTCTTCAGGGGTACGCCACTGCTGGTGCAGCTGTTCCTGTTCTACTACGGCCTGCCGCAGTTATTCAGCTCATTGACCGTGATCGATGGCATTACCGCGACGATCATGGGCCTGACCATGCACTTTTCCGCCTATATGGCCGAATCGATCCGTGCCGCCATTACCGGGGTAGACCGCAGCCAGACCGAAGCGGCCCTGTCCATTGGCATGACCAACGGCCAGATGATGCGGCGCATTGTCCTGCCCCAGGCTACCCGGGTGGCGCTGCCGACCCTGATGAACTACTTCATCGACATGATCAAGGCCACATCCCTGGCGTTTACTCTGGGTGTGACCGAGCTGATGGGCGCCACCCAGAAAGAAGCCGCCGGCAGCTTCCTGTACTTCGAGGCGTTCATTGTGGCCGCCGTGATCTACTGGATCGTGGTGGAGATGCTGTCGAAGCTTCAGCACTACCTGGAAATCCGCCTGAACAAGGCCTATAGCCGATGATCAAACTGGAATCACTGAGCAAACAATTCGGGGACACGGTCGTTCTCGATGGCATTGATCTGGCCATCGAGAAAGGCGAGATCGTGGTGATCATCGGGCCGTCCGGCACCGGCAAATCCACCCTGCTGCGCTGCCTCAACTTTCTGGAACAGCCCACGTCCGGGACCATGACCGTGGGTGATCTGACGGTGGACGTGAACCGCGCCAGCCGGTCGGACATCCTGTCCATGCGGCGGCGAACCGCCTTCGTGTTCCAGAACTACGCCCTGTTTGCCAACAAGACCGCACTACAGAACATCGCCGAGCGCCTGCTGGTGGTGGACAAATGGCCCAAGGAGAAAGCGTATAAACGAGCTCGCGAAATCCTGCAGCAGATCGGCCTGGCCGATAAGGCGGATGCCTACCCCGCGGCCATGTCCGGCGGACAGCAGCAGCGTGTGGGCATTGGCCGCGCCATGGCCACCGGCGCTGAAGTCATCCTGTTTGACGAGCCCACCTCATCCCTCGACCCCGAATGGGTTGAGGAAGTGCTCGGACTGATGAAGCAGCTGGCGGCAGAGCGGCAGACCATGATGGTGGTTACCCATGAAATGTCCTTCGCCCGGGATGTGGCCGACCGGGTGATCTTCATCGACGGCGGCCGGATTGTGGAACAGGGGCCGCCGAGCGAGATCTTTTACCACCCGCAGGATCCCCGGACGAAAGACTTTCTGAAGAAAATTCTGGCCACCAACCCCGTGTGAAACCATGCCCACCGGGAAGGAGGACACTGATATGAGCAACTCCGTTGCCCGGCGTATCGAAAACGCCCTCTGGGGCGCATTCATTGGCGACGCTCTGGCCATGCCAGCCCACTGGTTCTATTCCCGCGAGAACATTCAAAAGCAATTTCCCGCAGGCATGGATCAATATTATTCAGCACCGCATCCCCATCCGGACGCGTTCATGCTCGGCATGACCTATCAGCCGGACGTGGAGAACGCCAGGACCCTGGGGCGACCCTACGATATCCTCCATCAAAACGCCCGCTTCTATCGCACCAGCTACAGTGAGTTCGGCTTTTCCCTGGATAACCGGGAAGGCGAGCACGGCAACGCCACCGCCACTCTCGATGAACGCATGCATTATCACCATGATCTGGATGCTGGCGAGTCGACCCTGGGGGCCAGTCTGATACGGGTACTGATGCGCTCTGTGATTGATCGGAACGGCTACAGCCAGGAAGGATTTCTGGACGATTTCATCCAATACATGACCCAACCCCGTGACAACGGTGATCCCTACACCGAAATCTACCTGCGGCGCTGGTTCGAGCACTACAGTCAGGGCATTGCACCGGAAAACTGTGCCGAACAGCAGCGCCGGGTCTGGTCTATCGGTAGCGTTGGCGGGCTGGTAAGGCCCCTGGCACTGGCACTGCTCAACCCGGGCAACCCCTACCTCGCCACCGGTATGGCGTTGGGTCACCAGCAGCTGACACACCGCTCGGAAATGGTCAGCAGCGGCCTTAGCCTGCTGGTGCCGGCACTACTGCGACTGGTAAACGGGGAAGCACCGGAAACGATATTGAGGGAGTTGCGACAGCAGCTGCCTGTGCCGGCGGTGTCCGGCCAGGCGCTGTTTCAGACCTACCGCGACTACGACGGGCCCGGCAATATTCCGAAAGATGAAACCTGGCGCCTGCACATGACCTTTCTGGACGAAAATGCCGGCGCCAGAGACCCGGATTACTTCGCCACCGCCTGCTATATCGAACAGGCCCTGCCACTAATGGCGGCCCTGGGCCAGCAGCAGAAGGGCGACCTGATCGGAACACTCCGGGCCAACGCCGAGGCCGGTGGCGACAGTGTGCATCGGGGCATGGTGCTGGGGCTGTTACTGGCGGCGGGTAGCGATGCCGTGCCGGAAGACTGGAAAACCGGGCTCAAAGACCACGACGAGCTGGCGGAGGAAATCCATCAGTTCGCCACTATTGCCGCCAGAGGTGATGGCCACCTGACCCTTTAGGAGTTACCAGTTTTCCCCGAACGGTCGGATATCCAGCTCGAAGGTCCAGGCGGATGGGTCCTGTTGGGTGAGGCTCCAGACCGCATCCGCCACCGCCGACGGCTGCACAAAGAAGTCGTCTGGCTTGTCTGGAAGCATCTCGCGGGTGCGGGGCAAATCCACCACGCCATCGATGACCACGTTGGCCACATGGATCTTCTCCGGCCCCAGCTGGCGGGCCAGCGACTGGGCCAGGCTGCGTTGCGCCGCCTTGGCGGAGGCAAAGGGGGCGGTGTTGGCCCGTCCCCGGGTTGCCGCCGAAGCGCTGGTAACGATGAGGCTGGCCGTGTCGTGCTGGCGAAGCTGGGGCAATGCCGCTTTGGTAGCGGCCACCAGGCCCTGCACGTTGATCCGCCAGTTGGCCTCGAAGTCTTCCAGGCTGGCATCCTCCACGTTCTTGAACACCCCGCCTCCGGCGTTATAGAGCACTACTGAAACCGGGCCAAGCCTGTTCTCGATTTCCGCCAGCACCGAGGTAATCTGCTCAGGCTGCATCAGGTCACAGGGGAACGCATGGACACCGTCCAGCGCCTGTTCAAGCTGGCCCAGGTAGTCTTCCGTCCGGGCCACCATAGCCACCTGGTAGCCTTCACTGCAGAATCGCCGGACAAAGGCCTCGCCATTGCCCGGACCGACACCCATCACAACGCATATCTTGCTCATCTTCCGTCGCTCCCGCCGGGTCCACCGGCTTGTCTGTCAGGAAATGATCAATCTCGTGTTGAAGGACAGGGCGCCCCACAAGGGGCGCATGCTGTCTCATCTCGCTGCATCAGCGCCGTTTCGACATTCCCCTGCCCGGAATTGAACGCAAAGGTGGGGCTGCGCAGGTGGTCCGCCAGAATCAGCGCCAGGATAATGCCAAGTATCACAAGGATTCGGGTTCGGCTGTAGGCTCTTTCCATACTCTTGCCCTCGCTCAGTTGGGCAGCCGGAACCAGGGCCGCAGCCGGATTCCGATCAGTGAACCGGCGAAAGCGCAGGCAAACCATACCCAGGCGTGCAGGCTGGCGGAGGCAATGCCTGAGAAGAGCGCGCCAATGTTGCAGCCAAAGCCCAGACGGGCACCATAGCCGAGCAGCAAGCCGCCCACCACGGCAGCCAGAAACTGACGCCCCTCCGGGCGGTTACGGCTGGCTTCGTTGAACCGGTTGGCCAGCCCCGCCGCCAGCATGGCGCCCAGCAAAAGCCCGAAGTTCATTACCGAGGGGATGTTGGTCAGCACCGAATCCTTCAGGGCCATGGCGGGGTAATCCCAGGTCCAGAACTCGAACTGGGCCATGTTCACACCCACCACTTCCAGCGCCTTGGCACCCCAGACGTTAAAGGCAAAGGTGATACTCCAGGGGGCACCACCGATGGCCAGGGTCAGGGCATTGCCGACGGCGAGAATCAGGATGGCCCAGGTAAACGGCCAGCGGCCGCTGAGCAGGGTTCTCAGTACACCATGGCTCTGGCTTTTCCAGAGCAGCTCACCCTTTTCCACATTGCCATGGGCCTTGCGCTCGATGCGGTTAACCCACCAGGCAATCAGCCCCAGCCCCACAAACTGGACCAGAATGGCCCCCACCACACCGAAACTGTTGACCAGCGGCACCGGATCAAACCCGGGCTGGTCGAGCCACCAGGGCAGGTGAATGGAGCCCAGCACCGTGCCAATGATGAAGAACACAAGGGTAACCACCATGCGAATATTGCCGGCACCCACGGTGAACAGGGTGCCGGAGCCGCAGCCACCGCCCAGCTGCATACCCAGTCCGAAAATAAACGAGCCGACAACCAGGGAGGTCCCCACCGGCGCCACCGCGCCCACCAGCCCTGCCTGCCCGCTGTGGAGCATGGGTACCATGATCAGAGAGCTCAGGCCGAACAGCAGCAGCTGGGCCCGCATGCCGGCGCCGCGTTTTTTCACGACCAGATTGCGCCAGTGAGCGGTAAAGCCGAAGGCGCCATGGTAGAGCGCCATGCCCAGTACGGTGCCAACCACAAACAACGCCACCATGAACGGAGCGGTTTCCAGCCAGATCAGACCGCCCAGCAGGGCAAGGCCTGCCAGCGCGGTTGAGACAATAAATCGGTCCACCTGCCAGCCGGACTGCTGAAGCCCGGGCTGGAGGACTGCGGAGTCAGACATCAGTTTGCCACCGGGTCAGAGAATTCAGTTAAACAGATCCAGAAGCTTGCCCAGGCCCTGCTTGGCCACCTGGATCGGGCGGCGGCTGTCCTGGGACCATTCCGCCATGGAACCATCGTAGAGCGCAACCTCGTCAAAGCCGGCCAGTTCGCTCAGCACGAACCAGTCGGTTGCCGCCCAATGGCCGGTATTGCAGAAGGCAATGGTACGGGCCTCGGGGTCCAGCTTTGCCTTGTTGACCTTTTCCGTAATCACGTCACGGTCCAGATAGAACACCTGATCCTGCTGGGCGATAAACGACTGGTGCGGCAAACTCCGGGACCCGGGAATCGTGCCCGGAGCTTTCGCCGCCGGGGACTTGGTTTCACCACGGAAATAGTCGGTCGGCCGGGCATCCACCAGCTGCGCCTGGGTTTCGCGGGCTTTCTGAACTTCTTCCAGGCTGGCGATCAGGTTTTCCTGAAGCTCACCATTGAACTGTGCCATGGGCAAGCGCACGGCCTCACCCTCAGCGGTCTCGTACCCGGCTGCCTGCCAACCGGCAAAACCACCGTTCAGGATGGTGACCGCATCGTGCCCCAGCACGCGGAACGTCCAGTAGACCCGGGCGGCGCTGCCGAAATCCGTCGGGCCGGTACCAGCAGGCACAACCACGACCGTATCATCATTGCCGATTCCCAGCCCGCCAATCAGCCGCTCCAGGCTGGCAACCGGGGGCAGCAGGCCCGTGACACCGTCACGGCTCTCGCGCCAGCCATCTCCCGTGTAACTGCTGTACACAGCACCGGGGATGTGGGCATTCTGAAAACTGCTGCGATCGCCGCCATTATCAATGCCGGACCGGACATCCAGAACCACCAGGTTATCCCGATCAAGATTTGCATCAAGCCAGCTGGCATCCACCAGAGGCGGCGTTTTCTCTTCGCCTGCCAGTGCCAGTGAGCTGGCAAAAAGCAGAACAATCGCCAATAAACGACTCATCGTTTCTCCCCGCTGCAAAGTATTCTTGAACGATCATTATGATTTCTGTGCAGCGTAATGTATAGAGTGGTTTTTATTGTGTTTTTTTATAAAGAAATCCCGAAATTTTCGAGCACAGGATCAACGCAGTTCGGGGAAATTGGTCGGCCTGTTCAGGCTCCAGTCATAATCGATATAATTCAGGACTTCGGTGCCGGCTACCTGATCTGCAACCTCTCGGGCGGCCCATTCCTTGATGAACGCCCGTGGCGAACCGGCAGCTTCAACGAAATCTTCCTGGTACCACTTGAACAGCTCGGTGACATAAAGCGTGTTTCCCTCCACTCGGAGGTGACGTTCTGTGTTGAGCGCCCGGCGAGTGTTCTCTGCGAGCATCGTTTCCAGATTCTCAGCGCTATAAAGGGTAGTTCTCAGTGGCGGGCAACCAACCGACGCACAGTTCACTGCAAAATGAACCCGGGGATCCTTCCAGCCCCGGTCGGCATACTCCTCCCCCAGCAGGATTTCCTTTTCCATTTCATTCAGGCTGTAGTCGCGCCCACCAATCGTGAACTTTTTTCGCTCAAACACACTGTCAACAAACGGATTCACCCGACCGCCATAATCCCAGACCGAAGACACCAGTTCGCCGTCCGGTCGCTCGGTAAGAATCTGCTCAAGCATGAAAAAGTTATAGGCATTAATCCAGAAGGCAACCGATTCCTCCCGTCCGTCCAGGCTCTCTGGACTGAACGCCTGCAGGGTTTCGCGCTGCGCAGCCAGTGTCCGTTCCAGGCCCTGGTTGGCCAGGGCTGAGCGATAGTCGAAGGCGGAAACCAGGCCGTTGCCCGGCAATGTCTTCTCAATAAGGTGCCTGTCAAGAAGGCTCTGATAGGGTTTGAATACACTCTTGTTGGTATCAGTGAGGGCGGTGCCTGGCAGCAATAGCAGCAAAACAACCATGGATAACAGCGAATAACCACGCATCAATTTTCTCCAGTCGGTCTGTTTATCAGAGGCTTAATAATTGGTAGTTCAGACCAACTCGGAGCGATTCTGTTACACAGAAAACCGGAACGGAAAACATCAAGGCAACAACCCGACCTGCTTCCACAGCGTCGATGGCGGCAACGGAGGATCAACTGGCTAACCGGTTGACCTGCTCAACAAACCCGGTCGGCAAGTTGTCGATCACCGGCCGGGCATCGCCGCACACATCCGGATGGGGCGCTTCCGGCTCTGTGGCCAGCACTATCGGGGATTCCGACCAGTGCAGCAGATCCAGCTTGCCGTTTTCCTGCTCCACCAGAGCCGTGCAGTGCTCAACCCAGTCGCCGTCGTTGCAGTACAGACCTTCCTCGCTTCGCAGGAATCCAGCGGAATGGATGTGGCCACAGATAAAACCGTCGTAATTGCCCTTTTCGGCCACCGTAAGAGCCGCCAGTTCAAACCGGCGAATGAAGGTTCTGGCTCTGCCAATGCGGCTCTTTACCCAGGCCGCCAGGGACCAGTAGGGCTTGCCCTTGAGCCGGCGCCAGGCGTTGAACCAGCGGTTCAGGCGCAGCAGGATGCCGTGGGCACGGTCACCGACCAACAGCATCAGCGGACTGCAACGCACCACCTGGTCAAACTGGTCGCCGTGGCAGACCATAAACCGGCGGCCATCGGCGGTGGTGTGTACGGCTTTGTAGCGGAGCTCAATGCCGGCAATGGTCTGGCCACAGAACCGGCGCAGGAAATCGTCGTGATTACCAGGCACATAAATCACACGGGTTCCGCTGGCGGCCAGTTCGATAAGCTTGTGGATGACGGCCTGATGGGAGTCCGGGAAGTGGACCCGCCGCTGCATCGCGATCAGGTCGATGATATCGCCCACCAGATAGAGGGTTTCGCAGCGTACCTGGCTGAGGAAATCCAGCAAATACCCGGCCTGACAGTCTGCCGTACCAAGGTGTACGTCGGAAATGAAAACGCTCCGGTAGCTCCGCATGTCGTCTCCCGTCTTTCAAACAGTCCGGATGCTGACACCTTGGCAAGGCGCGGTGACGGGGAAGTGACAGGCAGGCGACAATTTGATGACCGCGCCTGTTGGGGTGTGGCGCTCAGAAAGGCGCAGGAACCACAGCGCTTGGTTCCTGCCTTGGCGCTGTCCAGAATGTCCTGCTGGCGATCAGCGAAGCTCGGGATTCAGCGTGTAAGTACCGGTAAGCCGGGCACTGGCCAGTACATGGCCGGCCATGGCTTGCCGGACATCGTTGCCATCGAACTCCCCTTCCAGGTTCAGACTGTCCACATCCAGTGCATGCACCTCAAAGTGATAGTGGTGGATGATCTCATCGTTCCAGGGCGGACAGGGGCCGTCGTAACCGGCGTAGGTGCCGTTCATGTCCGGGTTGCCGGCCAGGAACTGGGTGTAATTGTTCACGCCACGAATCCCGATAGGACCGGGCCCCGTCTCTTTGCCCTTGGGAATCACGCCATCACTGTCCTCGCCCTCCGGAATACGAGAGATGTTCCCAGGGACATCCACCAGCAACCAGTGAAAAAAGTCCACACGCGGGATGTCTCTGGAAACGGTTTTGCCTTCCTGGTTGACGTCGTCCGCCACGCTGGGCACGTCCGGATCAAACATCATCACCACGAAGCTTTTGGTGTCTTCCGGCGCATCGTCCCAGACAACCTCGGGATTCCGGTTGGGGCCGAAACTCATATGGTCTTCTTCGCTGTAGACCCCGAACGCAAACTTCTCCGGAATCGGCTGGCCTTCTTCAATGCCTTTAACATCTAGTTTCACGGCGTCGCCTCCTGTCGATCTATGGCCTTTGACTCATTCACTGTGTCTGGGAAGATCCCATTCTGTGATAATACGGTTTTAACACAAAATTGACTGACCTGACCACGGAGCCCTGATGAGCCAAAAGAAACCCGGCCAGCCGCAACAGCCTTCCAGCCAGAAAGATGAGGACGCCGTTGCCTTCGCCCAGGGGATTTTCGAGCTGGCCCGCAATGGCGGTGCCGGCCCTCTCGGCGTGATGCTTGATGCCGGCGTACCGGTCAACATGCGCACCAGCGAGGGCGAGACCCTGTTGATGCTGGCCAGCAAACACGGCCATCCGGAAACAGTGCGCCTGCTGCTGGAAAAAGGCGCCGATCACGATGCTCAGGACAGCAACGGCAACACCGCACTTTCGCTGGCAAAAACCGACAGCGTCCGGCGCCTGTTCGAAGAACACAGCCAGTAAGCCGGCATGTTCAACAAGGGCGAAATCATTCATCACACCCGGGATGCCCTTGGCAGCATCCTGGTGATCGATTACCGCAAACACCGGGTGCTCACCTTCAATTCGGTGTTTGAGCAGAGCAAGATCGACCGTCGCTACCCCTATCTGCCGGTGCACGAGTATAACCGGGCCATGATGTTGCCAGCGGTGTTTGCCAACCCTCGCCACGTCACCCTTCTCGGCCTGGGCGGCGGTGTCATGGCAGGCGCATTCCATCACCTGTTTCCCGAGTGCCGGATACACGCTGTGGAACTGCGTCAGGCAGTACTGGACACGTCACGGGAATTTTTTGACCTGCCGGACAGCGAGCGCCTCGAAGTCACCATTGCCGATGCGCGGGATGCCCTGGAAAAGCTGCCGGACGCGAGTACCGATATGGTTCTGGCCGATCTTTACAACGCTGACCGGATGAGCCCTGCCCAGGCCCAGAAGCAGTTCGTGGATGAGTGCGCCCGGGTGCTGACCGATGACGGCTGGCTGGTGCTGAACTACCATCGCACCCCGGATGTCGAAGGGCCCTACTTCCGACGGCTCAAGAGGCACTTTGCCGTACTTCTGGGTTTTAGAAGCAAAAGCAACAACACAGTGGTGTATGCCAGCAAACAGCACTTCCAGTCGGTGCGCCGCCAGGACCCGGTTCTGGCCGAACTGGAAACCCGGCTACCCATTGACTGGCGGCGTTTAATGGCCAAAGTCAGGCGCCTCGAGTGAGCGGTAAACTGCCCGGAATTTGATCTGGCTCCTTGAGGATTGGCGAGTATGCACCATAGTTAGTGCCCGTCCAGAAACTAACAAGCAGCTGATTTTCCGAGATATTTTCCGAGAAGGGATAAAAAAATCCTCTTGGCTCTGGTATGTTTTAGGTGCGAACAAAAAACAGCCAACAA